>Ga0115846_100204_pt2 | contig 28428 bp, 12 predicted proteins | sample InSIn5gowninarea_2_FD_83860 | JGI IMG/M metagenome (GOLD analysis project Ga0115846, IMG submission 83860) | reverse complement strand
TCCGGCTATAGGAGGAGCGGGAGGGTAATGTTATGGGATGAACCTCGTTTGTACGACTCGGCCTACAGCCTCGTACGACTAGGGTCTAGCGCCGACCCTACTGATTTCCTTTACCTTCGTGCTCCGTACGATCTTTGGTTTCCTTCCTCAATGAAACCTCCCTGTATTTTAGGTAGTCTCTGAATCGAATCATATCTCGCCTTCAGACCCCAACAATCTCTTACGCTATACTATCGTCCCTAAGGGTTCCTACTTTATATAATACTAAGTACTCCCCTTAATAGTTCTAAACCTTCTAGCTACTTAAGGCGTATAGCCCAGAAGATGTCTACGAGAATCCTACGATCCTAGATAGAGGCGCCATCGGTCCTACCTAAGGTAGTCCCTCGAGTCTAGGAGACTCTCGAGTAGGATATCGATAATCTAATCGAGTCTTACGGCGAGTAACCTAGGAGTACCCTAAGTATAGGCGAGATACTACTATCTAGTATTCCTCTTAGTAGTAATACTATCGAGGCTTAAATCTGCGATATAGAGAAGTAATAGAGAGAACTCCTATAGCTTTAGAAGTTATAGACTATATAACGGTAAATCGATATCCTTCGTAGGTAAGTTAAAGGCGAACTAATAATAGCTCGATCGCTAGATACGTAAGGTTCTTAGCGTACTATATTCCTAATAAAGACTATCGTAGGGGAACTAACTCTTAACCTACTAGCTTTAGCGCCTACCGCTTACGTACCTACTATCGTAAGTAGTAAGCGGAGCGTAGGCGAAGAGCTTCGGGGTAGTAACGAGAAACGACTTTAGCCTAAACGCTTACCGTAATATCGAGGAAAGAACTTAAAAGAATACTAGAACTTTATACGTAGCGCGGAGACTACGTTTCGCTTAACCCTTAATAGCTTCCGTACGGATAATAACAAGATCCTCTTTACGATATAATACCTAGAAGGAGAGCTAAAGGATACGTAGTATAACTATAAGGAAACGGTAGATAGTAGCCTCGTTACCTAGGCCTACTTTAAGAAGTTCCTCTTAGATATACTATAAGACCCGGTTAATAGAGAGCTTAATACTACGTAGTAATACGTAGACGTAACGTAGGGGGTAAGCTAGTTAGTCTACTCGTTTATAGCTTATATAAATAACCTCGAGGTATAGATACTAGTCCTCTATAATAAAGCCTAGAGGCGTGTTACGGTATAGTAGTAAGACCTATCGGATTAAGGTAGATCCGTTCCGCTTATCCTATCTACCTATCTATATCTTATATTCTCCTAAGACGTAGCTCCTTAAGCTACGTCCTATTCTCTATTCTAAATACTATTCAGCCGAGTATCACTGTAGATAATAATCTAAATACTACGCAGCTAGTACCTTCTTCTATACCGTATCTAGCCCGTAATACTACGTAGCTTCCCCTAAGGGAACGCTACCCTATCCGTCGCGATAATAACCCGTCCAGTCCCTCCGTTGCCTATAGAGGTACTAAATGATTTCGCTTCGTCTATTTAAGAATTCTATCCTAAATAGTTTACCTACTTTAGAACTCTCCTGTCCTACGTAAGTAACGTAGAAGAAGAATATCTCTCGCTTTAGTCTACCGTCTCGTCTATCTAGGAATAAGCTTAGAGATATACCGGCGTTATCGACTACTAGAAGGAAGAACTCCGTAAAGTTCGTTTAGAGCTCTAGAATACGCGCTTAGAGCTCTAGAAGATACTATTACTCTCGACCCCGGCCATTTTAACCCCTACTTCTAAGGATATACGTAAGAATACTCCTCCGGCGACGATTACCCGAACTCGAAGTACTACCGTCTCTAAATCGTCCCGGCTTTTAAAAAGCTCCCTAACCCTAATAAGTTCGAAGGTAAACGCTCCGACCTCCGCCATCTTATCTCTTAGATTTATAAGAAGATGATTACTAACTTCGACCGTTTCCCGACCCCGTAGACCCGTATAGCCTACGTTACGAATCGCCTAAAAGGAAAACCGTATATATAAGTCCTTCCGTATATTAAGAAAGGCGTTTATAACCTCCCTAACTATACCGATATCCTTAATCTTCTAGACCGTACCTTTAGCGACCCGAACCGTATCTAGAATACCCGCCGCGACCTATTTACCCTACGTTAAAAGAACTCCGACTTTAGAACCTTCTTTACTAAATTCCAGCGCCTAGCCCTAGAAGGAAACGTATCTAAAGAAACTCTACCTATACTACTAGAATAAGCTATTAACCGGGGACTATAAGGTATATTCCTATATAATTAGCCTCCGTCCCGCGACTACCACGCTTTCGTAAAATTCCTATAGGAGCTCGAGAACCGCCGTCGCTGATACGAGAATATCCCGGCCCCGTCTACCCATTCGTACGTAACCGCTACTAGTATAACTCGTGCCTTCGAGAAGCCAATAACTATAAGAGTTACGGTAATAACTCCCGTTAGTAGTCTCCGTCCTACTACCGCTACTATTTCGGTACCTAAACTAATAGACCTATCCCGCTAGTAGCCCTCTATACGTTACCTAGGTCCTTCGAGGAAAGAAACTAGTACCTACTTCCGCTACGGTTCGAGAGAATACCGTATTCGAGACTATCCGCTTCCGGATAACCGCCCTAAGAAGCTCCGTTCTACTACTCGTTCCCCGCCTGTTTCTCCCTAGGGTAGTCTAGTTAGAGGGCGCTCCCTACCGTCCCTTCGTCCGTCTTCGCCTCTATCCGGCGTTTCGGTAAAAGGGGTGAGCCTAGGCTTAGTCGTAACTAGGCTCTAGATCGGCGTAACCGTACCCCCGCTCCTAATTTTCCGAAGTCGATCTACCTATTAAAATCCCTAACCTATATTATAAAGAAATCCCGACCTAATTACCCGCCCCGCTCTAACCGAACTATAAATACGATAATCTTGCCTATCACTCTCCTATAAAATAAGCGAGAACTACCGATATTCGCCCTACTCGATTCTAGTACCGAAGGAAGTACTTTTATTAATCACGCCTAGGTATCTAAGAAGAGTATCGCTGTTAAGAAGATCCCAAACCTAATTACCCTATATAGGTTTAACGGAGATACTATAAGTGCTATCCGTTACTATACTATTATTAATATACGTGTCTAAGATTACCGAGAAAAGAAACTACTCTACTATATCTATCCGCTTAGAATATATCCTATTATCCTCGGAATACCCTAGCTTAAGATCTACGATCCCGCTATTCGTTTTAGCTCTAACTCTCTACGCTTCGAGAGCGAATTCTACCGCTAGAACTATAATACCCCGTCAAAATCTACCCGGATCTAACTGCTTCTAAATGTCCCCCGAGACTCCCGTCCGACCTATAAATCGACTATCCCTATCCGGCTACCGGAGTTACCTAGTACTACCGTAATACTTCCCGACCTCGATATCTAGTATATCTCCTTATAAGCCTATAGAATGTTCGCTAGACGTAGGCTCTAACTATACGTTACTAGTCTAGAGCAAATTAACGAACTTCTCTCCCCCCCCTAAGACTCATCCCTACCTGAGGAATTACGAGACTTTGCGGATATTTTAGCCCGAAGGAAGCCGAGAAACTACCCCCGTACCGCCCTTTTAACTACGATATCAAGCTCGTAGAAGGAAAGATTCCCCCGTTCGGACCCTTATACCCGATGTCCCCCTAGAACCTATAAGCTTTAAAAGAATAGCTTAAAGAATAGCTAGCTAAAGGCTTTATCCGTCTAAGTTCTTCCCTAGCTGCCTCGCCGGTTATTATCGTCCTAAAACCTAGAGGAGGACTCCGCGTCTACTAAGATTACCGTAGTCTAAACGAGGTTATAGTTAAAGATCGATATCCGCTACCTCTTACTCGAGAGATACTAAATAACCTAAAGGGGATGCGCTACTTTTTAAAGATTAATATCGTAGCCGTATCTAACAATATCCGTATTAAGGAAGGACTCGAATACCTAACTACCTTCCGTACCCGTTTTAGTCTATATAAAAGCTTAGTTATACCTTTTAGGCTTACTGGCGCGCCCGCTACGTTCTAAAGATATATAAACGACGTCTATCAGGGGCTAGACTAAGGACTGAGACTGAACACTACTACGGGTAGAACTAGGACAAGGTACGGGACAGGAACAAGGCAAGGATAAGGCGTTAGTAAATTCTAAGAGGCAAGACATAGAAGTAAGAGGATACTAAGAAGATACGTGCCTAAGAAGTATACATATAGGGATGGCGCATATCGTGCACCGTATAAGTTAAACTTTATAAATAGCCTTGTATGACATCAAGTCTAAACTCGAGTCTTAGTCTAAACCCTAATAGTACTCTCCCCTTATATAAGCTGGAGCTCCCGCGATAGACGCTAGTATAGTAAGTAAGCTTACCGAGGGTATAGAGTAGAATAAAAGGTGGGGTAAGAAGACTGTAAGTTTAACGACGCTACGGGCCGGGTTTCTCTAGATAGGCGTTATAGAATGTTTTAAGAGATTCGACTATATTCGTGATAAAGTTCTAAGGTTCCTAGGTCTAGGAGTTATCTTCCTAAAGGATACGGTAGTGTAACTTATAAGGCGCATTACGTCGGGTTCCTATACGGTACTAAAGGCGTGAGTCTAGAACATTCTTAGAGGCCTATTTAATTTCGCTATTATCTACGACCACAGGTTCTCTAGGCGGATTGACTTAGCTAGGGAAAGGGTCAGCGGTAGCGGGGCGTAGAAGTATCGTATTAAAGACTGGATGCAGTAGGGATAACTAGGGTAGAAGGTATAACTCGTAGGCGTAGTTACCCACGCGGCGCTTAACTATAAATAGACCAAGACTTTAGTAATCTAATTTTATAGACGGGCGGGTCGTCGCGATGTTCTTCGTATTTAACTAGACTTAGCTACTAGGGCGGTATATAGGCGTAGGATTACGGGAACGGTTTGCATAGAGCTCCTACTAGGCTTAGGCCTAAAGTATAGATTCTTAGTAGTACTACGAGATTAATTGAAGCTTCTCCGCGTACTAGTCTACCTTCTAGATCTCGTTAAGCTGGTGGGTAGAGAGCCCTTTAGGTAGGGGCGGGGAGTCCTCGATTCCTACGGATGGATAGAAACCTTTCTCGGTAAAGAATGGTGTAATTCCCGTAGTTACGGACTTAATATCATTAGCGTAGAATTTAGTACTAGTAATATATCCAGCCTAGTCTTCCTAGAGGTAATCGACGTAAGCTCGGAGGTATTATTCCAGCTATTAGTTCGTAATCTCGGTTTACCCATCCGTCTCGGGATGGAAGGCGGTTAAAGGCCTAGTCTCCGTACCTAGCCGTTTGTAAAGGTGCTAGAAAAATGCACTAACGAAGTTTATACCCCCGTCGGATATTAAGGAGTCGGGTATACCGTCGTGTCTCTAAACGTTATTATAGAAAAGATCGGCTACGGCTTCAGCCGATATATCTATATAAGGAAGGAAACGTTTCTTCTTAGTTAAGCGATCTATAATAATAAGGATATTCTTAACGATCTCCCTACGGATCCGGTAGGATGGCAGATCCATAATGAAGTCTATAGAGAGATGTTTTCCACGGTGTTCGGGAATTAGGAGAGGTTTAAGGACTCCTTAGTATTTCTCTCGATTTGACTTAATCATCGAATATAGGTGATAGTTCCTTACGTAACGGGCGATATCCGTGACTATATCTAGCTACTAATAGGAGCGCGAAATAGCCTCGTAAGTACGTTCGCGACCGCGGTAGCCTAACGATAGAATATTATGGTGTAGGAAGATAAGACGTTTTCGAAGAGGTATAAACTCCGGGATATAGCGGCGATCGCGGTAATATAGGTAACCTTATACTTCTAAGCATTCTATAAGAGAGATACGCTTAGAACGTTATATACCCGGGACTTAAAGTAGCGCGAGTGTTTCCCGTTCGAGGGTATCTTCCGTATAGCCTGCTTTTTAAAGTTCGTAGAGTCGGCGTTCGTCTTCGTCCTCGTGAATATATATAGGGTAGAGGTGCATTTCGGAGATCCCGGTAGAGTCTTTAATAAGGGGAGCAAGATTTTCCTTCTTAAGTACCGTTTAGAACTAGTAGTGCCTTCGATTATCCCCTTCCTTAGGGAGATCTCCCGATCGACGTGTTAACGAGTCTAGTTTCTAGCCCTATTTTCCCGGTCGGTACTAAATGATAAACTAGAAGCGTAAGAGGTATTCTACCTACCGGGCCTAGCGCCGTAAAAGATCTTTAGTTATTATAAAGTATTTAAGGTTCTTGTGGTCGGTCAGAATCTGAATAGGAAACTTTAAACCTTATAATTCAGCACGCTAGAGTTTAAAGGCACGGACGATAGCTCCGAGTTCTTTATTATAGATCTCGTAATTACATTCCGCGGGGTTATACTTAGTAGAGTAGAAGGTAACCGGATGTAAAAGACCGTCTTTGCCCTATTAGGAGAGGATTCCGGCAGAGACGTAGTCAGAAGTATCTATTTCTACAATAATTTTAAGGTCCGGGTCAAAGTGGGTAAGGATTAGTTACTTAAGAAATTCTGCTTTTAAGGTAAGGAAGGCTTTTTCGTACTTATCTATCCACTTAAAGGTAGTTCCTTTCTTTATTAAAGCAGTCAATGGTAAGGCAATAGTAGAGAAACGCGCTATAAATCTCCGGTAGAAATTTATAAAGCTAAGGAATGATTAAACGTCCTTTACGTTCGCTAGCTATTCCTAGTTCCGGATAATATCGAGCTTCTTTAGGTCCATGCTTACATCAGACGTAGTAATAATCAGGCCGAGGTAGTATACTTCTATAACATAGAATTCGCACTTTATAACATCGACTTAGAGTCCTATATCTATAAGGCGCTGAAGTACTTTTCGTATATATATAATATATTCCAAGTGCGAATTACTAAAGATGAGGATATCGTCTAGATATACCGTACAGAAGTCGTAGAGGTACTTAGCTAGAGTACCGTTAATATAGCCTTAGAATGAGGCAGGCCCGTTATATAGCCTAAAAGGCATAACGGTATATTCGAAAAGGCCTAGTTAGTAGGTAAATACGGTTAACCATTCGTCTCCCTTTTATATTCGGAGCCGGTTAAAGGCTGCGATAATATCTAGCTTAGAGTAGATCACGGCTTTTGATAGCTTCTAGAGGGTTTCTGAAATTAAAGGTAAAGGGTATCGGTTCTTTACCGTCATAGCATTAAGAGCACGGTAATCCACGTAGAACTAAAGACCGCCATCGGACTTCTTAACGAAGACTACGGGGGAGGAAGTAGGGGACTATAAGGCGCGAATAAAGCCTTTTATAAGGTTTTCCTTAAGATAGTCACGGAGAACTTCCTGCTAATCGCGGCTTATTAGGTAGAGAGGACCCGATGGTAGAGTAGATCCCTCTTTTAACTAGATCTTATAGTCTAAGGGTCGATGGGGCGGAAGCTTCTCCGATTCTTAGCGGCTAAAGATATACAGGAGGTTATAGTATTCCTTTAGGATATAGAGCTTTAGGTCGGCGTCCATCTTTACCTTCTCTTTTTCTCGAAGTTCTTCAACGGTGTTGAGGTATAGCCCTTATGAGGTCAGGGTCTGGGCTCTTACATACTAAAGGCCTTACGCTATAGCAGGAGTAGACCCCTACCTAGCTGGGTCTCTTATAGAGCGACCAGCCTTAGTTAGTATATCATCAAGAATACAATGAACATATGTTACTTTAGGTCATCGCATGATACTACTATAATAATGGTAGCAGCAGCTTTTCAATAAGTTACTAGGGACTATCAGCGATAGTCTTCCTACTACTACGTAGGTCGCTCCGCGGATCTACTAGCGAGCTCTAGAGCACGTAACTAGCACGAAGCCTAGAACATCGAGCCCCTCCTTAGTAGGACCCGACTCGACCTAGTAACTTTAAGTACTATAAAGTAAACGATCAAGCCCTCCGGATCGAGCCCCGTAAGCATTCCGCACGCTTATAGTACCACGGTATATCCTCGAAGGAAGCACCCGACAATAATTATTTACATCTAAAAAGGGAAGGAGGTCGAGACTAGTACTTCCTTTAATAACCTCTACCTCCTACCATTATAACTTGCTAGCATTCCTATAACAAGTCTACTTTTAAACTAGCTTTACCAGCCATTAGACCGCCTGCTGTACTTAGATTAAATATTATTACTATAGCTCACGCCCTATACTACTATCTTATATCTAGCTAAGCAGAGCTCTTCGAGAGCCTAGACGAACCACGAAAGGTCCGGGTACGATAACTCGTTACCAAGGTCACGAGCCATTACCTATTACTAGACGACGAGATCGTCGACTGGCCAACTACCTAGAAAGATAATAAACGAAGCTTAGCGGCGAAGATAGGGCACTTTCTTAAGGCGGAAGAAACCCTAGACGGACTACTAGCTGTCTAGCGTGCCTCTACGGTATCCTCCTTAGATCCCCTATAGGGCCACAGGCCATCGCTATAAACGGTCCTATAATAGTACCGTAGACGTACGTATAGCAGCGTCGACGCGAGTGATTAAATCACCGCGATAGACCCGATAACCGAAGCTCCGTTACTACCATTACGAGCCACGTCTCTATTACCGTCCGACTCTCCTTCTACGGGACTCACGCCGGTCAGGCTACGGATTATCGAGCTTAGTATAAGCGTATCGCCGTCTCCACCCTCCACCCACCTACCTGTCGAAATAGATGAGCCTAGAGCAACCGTACCACTACCAGGATTGTTTATAAATATACCGCCTAATCCATTCAACGCCGTACAAGCCCATACGTTTAGAAACGGGAGAGAGCCTATACATGATTCGATCGAAGAGCGGGTAGAACTAGAAATAGAAGGACTCCGTGCTCCCTACGATCTACGGCGCCGTAATGCTAGCTTCTAGGATAGGTACTAATATTAGAACCGCCCTCCTCCCCGTTAGCAGTAGGACGTGCCTAGGAACGGCTAGGACACCTATTACGATTTACTACCCTAGTACGAAGAAAGAATGGCGAAGATAGAACGTATACTAGAGTAGCTGGTCGAAGGCTAAGCTCGACGCCCCACGCCCTCTAACCAGACAAACTTAGGCACACATAACATCAGGCGCGACTTTCCACCGCCTGGCCATGACCCGGGCCGTTACATAGAGCCACCAGGACTCTTCGGACCCGCTAAGTAGAGACTAGAGGAGATCGGCTATCTAGACCCGTACCTAGATTCCTCCTATAGCGCTAGAGAAATCGTGCAACTTAGCAAGGACACCTATTACCGTAATCCTAAAATATTCATAAACAGGGCGCGGAGCATCGCAGATATAAAAGGCCTAGATAGCCTACGGCTCGTCTAGTAGAACCTAGAACTATGCCTCCGCGGATTAGTAATAAGATAGCACATTTACGAGCTGTCGGACCTCGAAAAGGACGCCCTACGTATAATACCGGGACTCCCTAGAACTTATCGGTTAGACCGTTAGGAGGCTATACTAGTCAAGCGATTTAAAAGATTAGAGACCACCGCGATGCAGCTAATACGGGATACTTAGTACTCGATTAGAGATCTCTAATAAGGGAAAGAACCTACCGAGTACGTAACTAATATACTCTACTACGCCGAAGACGCTGGAGTCTCTATAGTATACTAACGCCTTTTATATACCTAGATAAACCTCGAGCCCCGGCTCAAAAACGACATACCTAAGCCTAATAAGACTACTATAGTCACCGACTTTCAGCGTCAACTCGAAGACCGCAGAGAAATTTAGGAATAATTATACCCGGTCAGGCCACGTAACGACGACGGCAAGTAACGCAGAGGTAAGTATAGAGACGGCCGTTAGGACTACTATCGTAGTAGCTAGGGCGACCGGAACTAACGATATCCTCCTAAGCCCTTCCGATAAAACGAACGATCTAATAACACCGACCTATAGCTCCGTATCGAAGGACCGTCCTAACTATCCCTACCCGTCCCGGCCGCGTCACGAAACGACCGGGCCGACAGTAAAGACTAAAGGTTAAAAGGGTACGATAGGCGTGAAAGGGACCGCCCTACGCTAGCCGTTATAGATAAGGACCGTCGCATTAATAAGGGCTAATTTAAACTAGGCGATAAGCGTAAGGACCGCGCGCGAAACGACTAGGGATATAATCGCAACTAAAAAGCCTATAACGCGAAGGTTTCCGACAGCGATAAGGAAAGCTCAGCTAGTTCGGCTACAGGAGCCAACTATATAGATAACGAAGGGTCGGATATAGAGTACCCTAGTAGTAACGAGGACGTACTAGACGTAATCGAGTCCTACTACGTTATAATACAGGAGCACCTCTATAAAAAGTACCGAACTATATTCCCTTCCGGTAATAAGTTACATGTATACCTTAAAAGCTATACATCGAAACTTGCCATCGGGAAAAGTAGACCAGGCCGGATTATTACTAGTACTAGTTAAGTCCCGGTATCGCCGCAGACCTTCCGGGGTTATAGATATACTACCATCTTCGCCCGACTCATAGAAGGGGGAAAGAACGATAATCTCTACCTAGATACCGGCTGTACAGCTGGCTTAGCCGACAAAATATTCCTAGTTAAACGACGGCCCGACCTCTCGATCCTTAAGCACCCGATTCCTATCGGCGTCACCGGAATTAGCGCTGATAAGTATATTTGCAACGAGTACGTAATTATCGATATTTTTATTAACGGGACGGTCGGCGGCGAGGCTGCTATAGCTAAGATTACGAGGACCGTAAATATCGTTACGGGGTTGAAGGTAAAAGTTCTTATTGGTGTTAATATACTCGCACTAGAATAATGCGATATTAGCTTTAAAAAGAACACGATCACCCTGTATTGTTACGAAGGGCTAGTTACCCTAATAGTAACTGTTACCCGTAAGGGAAAAACCTAAAAGGCAATACTTACCGGTCATACCACGACTATCCTAGCCGCTTCGGTAGCATCCGTTCCTATCTAATTTAATAGAAAGCTACTAGTAGATCGGGAATTTATATTTAAGCCCGACACACCCTCTTTCACGCGTAAACTCGGCCGTAACGGAGGCGTCTACGTATACGTTACCGACAGCCGTATCTCATTAGTTATAGTCCGCAACGATACCGGATTCCCCGTAGTCGTTCCGGCTAAAGCCCGCGTCGGGACGCTCTATAACTACTCCTAGGACGGAGCGTATAAAGTTAGCGAGTACTTTCACGTATTCGCCGCGACATCGGAACCCTTTTAGGATAGCCTACGGGCCATCCGAGCAGCCTTCGCAGAGACTAAGCTAGAAAACGGAATCACGGTCTACGGCGAAGCAAATTCTGCACAAGTAAAAAGAATTATAAAGGTTATAAAGGAATTCCCGTATATCTTCGAAGATAACGCTACTACCGTTGCTATTCCCTAGAAGGACTAGCTCCGGGTCCCGTTAATCGATGGCTAGGAAAAGACGAAATTATCCAACCGGGTCTACCCCCTAAGCGGCCTATCGCGAGACCTAGTGGACGAGACCTTTAACAAGATACACGAACAGGGACGAGTGGAATAGATAACGGAGCCCACCCCCTTTAGCCATCCGGTATTTATCGTCTAGAAGACCGTAGAACGACTAGGACAAGTACCGGAAAGGAAGGGCCGTATCGTCGTTAATATTCGAGGACTTAACGCTATTATAAAGACAGACGCGTACCCGATACTACTCTAAACGGACATTACGGCCGCGGTCTAAGGCTACGACTTCATCTCTACAGTCGACGCACTTGCTTAGTTCTATCAGTTCCTAGTCCACCCGTCGGACCGCTATAAGTTCGTCGTTAACACCTACTGCGGATAGGAAGTCTTTAAGGTCGTAATTATAGGCTTTAAGAACTCGCCGCCCTATATTTAGCGCTATATAGATAACTTCCTCCGGAAACACCGTGGATATTCTAGGGCGTATATAGACGATGTGGTGGTTTTCTCTAAGAAGCTCTACGAATATCTGGACCACCTTCGAGCAATCTTTGCCCTATTCAACGAAATCAGGCTAACCCTTAAGCCTACGAAGTATTTCCTAGGCTACCCGTCCGTAATCCTCCTTAGCTAGCGCGTTAGTAGCCTCGGCCTTACTACGGCCGAGGAAAAGGTCGCCGTAATCACAGAGCTAGAGTTTCCACGGAATCTTAAAGCCCTCGAGAACTATCTCGGACTAACGGGCTAGCTTCGTAATTACATCGCCTTCTATACGCAGCTCGCTAAACCACTCTAGGATTAGAAGATAGAGTTGCTTAAGAGTAGGCCGATTTCTAGTTAAGAGCGTAAGGCTTATTCCTAGCGTATAAAGCTGGATAACCTATCCGAGCTCTAGTATATCTCCTTCTAAGAGCTCCAAAAAGCTTTTAAAGACCCTAAATGGCTCGTTTATTTTAACCCCGACCGCCAGCTCTACGCCGACATAGACGCTAGTAAGGTATTTAGGCTAGGCCTAATAGTTTACCACGTTGCCGGCGATCCCACGGATAGCGTAGAAATTAAGAAATTAGATATCTAACCGATCCTGTTTCTTAGCAAGCTGCTCACCAATGCCGAGCGTAATTATTAGCCTACGGAGCTAGAGGTCCTAGGTATAGTATAGAGCATCCGGAAGATCCACTATATAGTCGAATCATCTCGGAAGCCTATTATTATCTACACTAATTACGCTACGGCTACTTCCATTGTACGATAAGTTTCACTATCGACCACGAATACCGATAAACTTAACCTACGCCTGATTAGGGCGTCCTAATACCTCTTATAGTTCTAGCTTGATGTCCGCCATAAACCCGGTAAATAACATATAGTTCTAGATACTCTAAGTAGGCTTTACCGGTCTATAGACCCTGGTCATTCCGAGGAACCACTTAAAGAAATATACGTACTTAACGCTTCTATAGTGTACATCGAGCCGTAATTTAAGGCTAAGCTCTTGAAGTCGTACGCGGAAGACCCTTTCTATAAAGACCTTCGCGCCCTAGTCTTACAGCGGAATGACCGGTAAGAGTATAATAACCCGGTCCGAAAAGGTAGTATTACCTTCGATATAGCGGAAGATGGTTTATTCTATCGTATCGAAGCAGACGGTAGACAACGTCTCTATATCCCAGCGGACCTTTAACAGGACATCTTCTATAAGGCCCACGATAAGTACTTACACTACGGGTTCTACCGCGGGTATACTAGCATTTCAGAAAGCCTCTACATCCACAACCTCGCTAAATCGCTACGAAAGTACATCCTCTACTACCCTACCTGTTTGGTCGGTGAGACAAAGCGCCATAAACCCTATAGAGAACTTAACCCTATCGAAAGCTCAGCAATCCCATTCCATACGATTTCCCTAGACTTTATCGTGGCGTTACTACTAAACAGCTAGGAGATGGATAGCATGTATATATTCACCGATAAAGCCTCTAAGGCCATTCTGCTAGTCCTAGGAAAAACTACATAGTTAGCTAAGTAGTAGGCATTAGCCTTCTACACCTAGGTCTACCCACGGTAGGGCCTCCCTATAGGAATAATATCGGACAGAGACTCCAAATTTACGGGAGAATTCTAGTAAGAAGTATTTACGCGGGTAGGTACCAAGCTACTTACGGCCATAGTATAGTACCCCTAGACGAACGGCTAGGACGAACGTACCAACCAAACCGTCGAAATAGCTATACGTAAAGCAGCTATCGAGTCCCCTAACGTCGAATAGCCGAGCCTCATCCCCACTATAGAAGCGGTATTTAATAACTCCCTAAATATAACGACCGGCCTCTCCCCTAATAAAGTCATCTATAGCTTCCGCCTTAACGACGGATTAAATCCCGCCGGGCGATCCTTGGTCCCGCTAGTAGTTACGTTCGAAGATATACGGAACTACCTCCGTAAAATCGTATCCGACGCCATCGCATTCGCTAACCTTAGAATGAAGTAGAGGTTCGACGAAAAATATAAATAGATTAAATTTAATATCGGAGACGAGGTCTACCTACGGCTCTACTACGGCTATAAGCTACTAGGGGAACCGAACAGAAAGTTCTCCCGCTAACGTATCGGACCTATTAAAGTACTTCGTAGGGCCGGCAAGCTTGCCTACGAGTTAGATATCCCGACTAACTAGAAAATCCACCCGGTCGTTTCAGTCGCTTAACTCGAGCTATCACCTAGCGCCGACCCATTTAGACGAAGCACGTCTAATAAACTACCGGCCGTAGAGTAACTAGGGGACGACGAGGACTAGTAATTATACGAGATCGAGAGACTTATCGATAAGCGATCTCGAAAGTACGGCAAACGTATAGTAATAGAATACCTAGTCCGCTGGAAAGGATACGGTCCGGAGTACGACGAATAGTACGGCCTAGATATACTTAGGAGCGCCTAGGACCTTATCGCTAACTACGAAACCTCTAGCGCGAAGACTACGCCAGCGTTACGCCGGAGCTAACGCCTTACCGGTAATAATCGGCACTAACTAGTTACTCCTGATTTTACATCTCCCTCGCGATATAGACCTACTTTTATTTCACCTTACTTATTCCGGTCTCACTACCTATATACTAGTAGTTTTAAATCACTCTCGTACCCACTAATACTCACCGCCGTTTAGCGGTAAGCGAAAACGGCGAACTACCGATCCTTACTTACAAGCGCATTCAGCGCTATAGTAACTAGCCTTAAGAACTATTACTACTACTAACCTTATCCTTAACCTTGCCCGCTCGCTTAGCTACTTCGCTATATATATAATACAATAGCTCTACACTCGCTTATCCTTTAGATCGCCCGATATTACTTTACTACGAAGCAAAAATTAGAAAACCTTACTTTAGGATCTCATCCTAACCTTACCTTAGCTTATCTACCTCACCTCAGCAAACATATTATAGAAGATATTAATCTCTAAAGCGTAGCTGCCGCCAGCAGTAATATAGATAACGTACGGCCCGCCTAGGTTAGGACTAATAAGGAGCTTCTTAGAGCGATTCCCCTCGCGCGTATATAGAGAGACAGTTATCCCTACTAAGCGATTACTAAGGAAGACGAAGCGATCTTTACCGACGCCTAACGATGGCTGGATAAATAAGTCGGATAGACGACGGCTTAACCGGATAAGCGCTCTACTAAGGAGGACCTAACCCTAAATATATATAAGAAGTAAAAGAAGGCGGTACTAAGATTAACCTACTTCTTTAATATAGTCGGGGATAAATTCTTCAACAATCTCGAAGACGGAAAGGAAGGACTAGTATACGCGACAGGAATATATCTCGTCGACGACTAGGAGCTCGTTTCGCGCCACGGTAGCCTACCCCACGCCCTTAGAGCTATACAGCGAATCCCGAAGTCGAGACTCCTCCCGGTAAACGTAGTATTCATTACTTTTAAAGCCGGTCTCGCCTCGGGAGTACCGGGTAGCGGACTAATATACTAGCGAGGTATATACTACAAGTATAGCGAGCCTAACCGCTACGTCTCTATTAACGGCGAAGAGCCTTTCCTAGACCCGTTCGAACCTTATAACTACTTCGAAAATACCCGCGTCGGGTATAGTATATAAGACGTCTTTCTTAAGGCGGACAACGTACGGCCCGACTACAAGTTCTAGGTCGGTACGTACTATAGCGAAAGCGCGGGCGAGTAGATAGCGACGGTCTCTCGTTAAGGAAGTCCTCCTTATCTAGAGGCTCTATAACAAGCTAGAACATACCTACTCGCCCTACCTAGTTCTTATACCTTCTTCAACCTCGACAGAGGTCGTATAACGGGATAACTAGGTAAGTTCCAGCTAGGAACCTACTACCACGAAGGCCGCCGCTACTATACGGCGGACGGGACTAACCCGATCTAGCTAAACCGTATCGATAAGCTTAAAACCGGCCAGCCCGCCCTCGGAAAAGCGCCTAAAGCGTAGAAACCGACTCTAGCCCTAGCGCGGACACTAACCCTAGCGCCGTCTACTATAGCCGTACCTATACCCGGCTACCCCGCGGTCCCGCTACTAATATTACGCTTCCTAAAGCGTTACAGCGAGACCGAGGACTACCCATTCTTCAACTTAGCAAAGTTCGGATTTCAAAGCATCGGTTATAGCCGCTTTAAAATAGTAGAGGAAGGCGAAATCTCTAGTCTAGCCGCGGCAACTCTAGTATACTTTAGTAGTACATACGGTCGTACCGGTAGAGCTTACCGAGACGCCCTTACCGTGTCTCGCTACGGTAGTCCTCTATATAGTAACGACTATAACGATATACTCCAGCCGTACGGCGCTTTAACTACTAATAACGACCCTATCTTCTTTATCGCGTAGGCCGGTCTTATCCCGGGCGCACCGCCGAAGTACTAGAGAGGTATATACTACTTCCCCGGAGACTAGCTTCCATACCTTTCTCTCTATAGAGAGTTCCCTTACCAGCTTCTCGGCGGCCCATACCTATACTTCGACGATGCCGTCAATATAAAGATATTCGGCACGATCGAACTACTACTAGGTAAGCCGGGTATACCGCCGCGGTACTATATTAGAACTTACCACATTAACGACGAAATCCTTATATCTCGCTCCGGCAGTGCTCCCTATAAAGAAGAAGAAGCTAAAGCTCTAGTATACCCGCTAGCCGCCTAGGGCAACCTAACGTTCTTCGACCTTAATGATAGCAAAATCAAGAACGGAAAGAAGATAATTTATAAGAACGGTACATACTATATCGACGGCGTCCGATACTATATAATCGACAATACCCACCCTAAACTAAAGGCCAAAAAAGATGTCGACCCGACTGGATAACCTGCGGGAGAGTCAGGAGATACGTCAACGCGCAAATAACAGGCTAAGACTCAGAAGGCTAAAGAGAAAGCAGATACCGCCGCGAAAGAGAAGGTAGAGGCGTAAGTATAGATTAGATAAGTCGAGACTAGCTAGCTGACCGAGCTCCTACGCGACGCCGGCTATAAGAAGGGCGATATTACTAGCGACTTCGATCTCTTATTAATTATCGGTATAGGCATCGTCACCGGCGACGACGGCCTGGACCAGGGAGAGCAAGCAGCTAGCCTAGCCGCGGAAGACCTAGCTAGACTAAGAACTAGAGCCGCTAAAGCATCCGAGGCCTAAAGTAAGTACCTCCACGCGATTCAATACAAGGGCGGAGTCATAACCTAGCCTATAATAAACCTCGCCGACTTTAACAAGAATAATATCCCCTTAGTAGGACGGTTAATACACGGTAGAACCGCGAGGTATATCACCTACTACCTTAAGAACAGGAAGAATTGTACTATAAACCTACCTAGCGGCTACCTCGGCGAGGGATTAGACTTCGTCGGTAATAGAGGCGAATGGCTATACCAGCACTATAAATTCGACCACCTAGACGGATCTAAGGAGCAGCTTCGCTCCCAGTTATACTATCGTCCGTCTATAAGAACGACGGGCATCTATCTAACCAGATAGAAGGGGGACGTTAAGCTAGCTATTACTAATATCCTATGGAAAGTGGACGAGGTCGACATAAATATACAAAACGTTATAGACGTAGATAGAAACCTTACCGGCTTCCCTATAGTACGACCAGCACGCTACCCCGACTATAAACCTAGCATAAAACCAATTAACGCCTAAGATAAATCTATCCTCGATCTAGAGAACGTCACGTACGCGCTCGTCCTCTTATTACTCCCTAAGTACCTCCGTATCTTACTACTATAGGTAATTTCCGACCGTATCATCGCGGAGAAAGATATTAATATTCCCGAATGTCCCGCGGCGCGACCACTAGTTCTAGGAACCCGATAAAACCCTATACCAGCCGCCGCGATACAGTACTAGATCGGCTACGCCCTTAATAACATTAGGCCTAAATATACATCTAAGCCCGACCGCGAGGGGGTCTATACTATTACCTCTTAGCGTATAGGCGAACCCGTTTTTTATAGGCTGCTCGTAGTAGACAGTATCTCCGCTAGACGCGGCGTAGTACAACGAATCGGGTCCTCCGGCGAAATTATCGCTAAGGATATCATCCTCTAGGATTCTACACAGAGAAGTAAGCAACGACGTAGCCTTAAAGTATACCGCTTATTCGTTAAATTCATCTAGGTCTACACCCACATGATTATTCAATACAGGGAGGCCCTAGATATATAGTAGCGCGACCGGCGCATCTAGGAGGTAGAAGTCTCGATCATTTTATATAAATACGGTATTAGGAAACCTCTTATACCGGACCGGATCTCTCTCTAGGGGCTAATGGACTTCCGCGCCAACAGTAATAACTTTAAGGTCGCACCGCGCGACCACCGATTCTACCCTAACGTCTACGGAGACGGCATAGACTTAGAAGAGATTAAGAAGGAGTATACCGACGTACTCTACATCTTTAATAGATTGCGTAAAAGCGACGGAGTTACCCCTTTTACCCTAGACTTTCCCCGATACTACCGATGGCTTACGACGGCCGTCGCTAACCCCTACTACCTCCTTACCTCTCCTCTCTTATACGACGACTTCGAGGATCTCCTCTACGCTACCTCTAGCTTTACCGTACCAGAAGGCCGTCCAGCCAACGCTAGCCAATCCGAACTACCGGCTAGCAGGTTAATAAGGATCATAAACGACGAGAACGACGGGGACGGAGTCGAGGAATAAGCTATTACTAAAGCCGGACGCGCCTCGGTTCCGCTAGCGGTCATATCCGAGCTCGCTTTTAGATAGAATAACTCCTTAGTTTTAGGTGGAATTTCCTTAGTTTTCATAATGTATACATGATTTTCTTGGTTTCACTATAGCGAGGCTATAATATATACTATAGCGAGGACGCCGCAGGCTTTTTCCCGGCGGCAATATTAAGGTATAGCCCTTATGAGGTCAGGGTCTAGGCTCTTATATGCCAAAGGCCTTACGCTATAGCAGGAGCAGACCCCTGCCTAGCTGGGTCTCTTATAGAGCGACTAGCCTTAGTTAGCACATCATTAAGAATATAATAAATATATGTCACTTCAGGTCATCGCATGACACTGCCATAACAAACGGAGATCTTAGAAATAGAGAGATCGTGAGCAGAGGGGGAATTCAAGGATCGGTCGAGGTCTTAGAGGCTAACGGTAAATAGCTAGGCCTTCCGTTTCTTAGCGAGGAGCATGAATGGAGCGGTACCTATCTATAAGATAGATAGGGGCTTAAAAGGAGGTTCTTAGGACCTCCGGTAGCCTTTTCGAGCAGCCTTACCCCGTCGTAAGGCTAAGTTACGTTTAGGCTTCGGTCGAGTCTTCGGGGGTTCAGTAGACTTATATCCTAAATCGTCGTTAATAGGTAAGGAGGATTAGGGTTACTCCGCTTTTATCAGCGACTTTTTGGGTACTAGTATAGAGAGGACCCGAGGCGTCTAACCGGGGCCTTCCGCACGGTAAAGAGGAATGCCGTAGGTTTTTCGATAGTTTATAGGGGTAAGGTAGTCTCTATGTACAGACGGTTTCCCGTAAGAGTAATTTTATTAACAGTATTCCGAGTCGAAAGTAAGCAGGAAGCTTTAGAAGCTAATTAAAACGTCGTATTTCTTTAGCCAGGGGAGGCCTAGAATAATAGCTTAGTAGTCTAGTTATATCAGGTAAAAGAACATATCGACGTTAATATAGCCATTTAAATTCATAGTGATACGGGTATAATGCGTTATATACGTTTCGACCTATCCTTTAAAACTACGAAGGGGGCGAGGTTTATCGAGGGGGAAAAAAGGAAGATAATAAGCGCGTATATAGGCGGTATCTATAAAAGTATAGCCGGAATAACCAGTATTAACAAGGGAGTAGACTCGATATAATTCTACTATTATAGGTAATACTACTAAACGATAGTCTTCGATTCCTTCCTCCTCAAGTTCTAAGGTTATTACGGATAGCCTAAGACCGCTATCTATTTCTTATCTCTAAGAGCGACTTAACTTAGAGACTACTCTTTTTTTCGAATCCTCTTCGGTTTCGATCCCGAAAACACGGACAGGTTTCTCGGGGTAATCATTTACGAACTACCCGGATTTCGTATAGTAAAGGTAAAGCCTCTCTCTTCTACGACGTTATTTCCCGGCTTTAGGTAAAGGCCCGCGTTAACGACTAAGGTCCATTACGTCCCCCCCTTAGATGGTTATACGGAGGTTTACGGGTATCGAGTTTACCCCGGTAGCTAGTGAAGCTGGAGGCGGGCGGGAGTCGATACGAGAAGGAGGTAGGTACGTAGTAGTAGGACGGGGTACTAAGTAGCTCTTAGCTATAATCTAGGCGCGGGGCGGGTTCGTAGTTCCCGAACTCCGTAAGAGGCTAGAGAAGGATTATACTACCGCGACTCGAGACTCGATCTTAGTATAAGTATCTCGGTAAGTCGAGTAGTTCTAGTCGGTCGTATTAAGGGTAATAAGTCGGTTTCGGAGCTCGTTACTGATCGTAAGTTCGAGTTAGGGACGTAGGCGATATAGGTTGGTAATACGACTAAGAGCAGCAAGCCGCTTAAATTCGATAAGGAATTCGTGGAAGGGACGGTTCTTTTAGCGAAGACGAAGCCAGTCCTATTCGGCTTATTATCTTTTATTTAGGTCTATATATAGTCGTTTAAGATGAGCGACGAATACGTCAAGGGTAGTAATATCCGATACGATTCCGCGGGTCTAGTAGCCTTATATAGCTTTAGCGGCAGCACCGGAAAGTCGACTATAAGAGTAGCTAACTTTATCCGATTCAAGCGGGTACCGGTCTCGATTCATGTGTAATTTGTTGTAAAGCTGCGATATAAACCGGTCTAGGTCGTTCGCGTCTCTATCGAACTTATCCGGGTCGGGTTATCTTTCGGACTTAATAGGTGATCTCTCTTAATGGTTATTCTAGCTGAGACGTGCGAGGATTTCCGTAAGAATTGAATCGGTATTAGTAGAAGTCGTCGTTGGCGGAGGGGTATTAACCTATTAGCGGAGTTCGTAGTTCTTGATAGAGAGGGTCTGGACTTGTTACTAGAGGAGGGTAATCGCTTAGAGGATATCGGTAGAGGTAGGAACGGCCTAGGACGATATAATAGGTAGGGGCGCGTATAAAGACGCGTTACTTGAAGGGTTAGTCTTACCTAATATTAGGGGCTAGACTAAGGACTAAGACTGAACACCACTGCGGGTGGAACTAGGACAAGGTACGGGACAGGGACAAGGCAAGGATAAGGCGTTAGTAAATTCCAAGAGGTAAGACACAGAAGTAAGAGGATACTAAGAAGATACGTGCCTAAGAAGTATACATGTAGGGATGGCGTACATCGTATACCGTATAAGTCAAACTTTATAAATAGCCTTATGTGACATTAAGTCTGAACTCGAGTCTTAGTCTAAACCCTGACAACGTCCTACGATAATACCTCGATATCTTCTATAACGTATACCTGGACGACATCCTAATCTATAGTTAGACCCGAGGAGAACATACCAAACATATCCGACTAGTTCTATAAGCTTTATGAAAAGCAGCACTCTATACGAAGGAGTCTAAATACGAGTTCTACTACCCCGAAGTTAAATACCTAGGCCTTATCGTCGGCCGTAACGGGTAAAGATAGACCCCGATAAGGTTAAGACCATTATTAAGTGGTAAACCCCGAAAAACGTTACTAATATACGATCGTTTGTCGGCTTTGCCGGATTCTATCGGAAATAGATTAAGAATTTCTCTAGTATCCTGTCACCCGTTACGGCTCTAGAAAAGAAAGGAGTTACTTTCTAATAGACTCCGGAACACAAGACTACATTCTAGACGATTAAATCTGAATTTATAAAAAAACTAGTCCTATAACCCTTCGATTAGGACCTTAAAACGGTCGTAGAGTATAATTCCTCCAACTAGGTAGTCGGTAGAGTACTCTCGTAAAGAAGAAGGGACGCTCTTTAGCCTATTAGGTATTTCTCGAAGAAATACATACCGACCGAGTATAATTACGAGATATACGATAAAGAATTGATAGTGATTATCCGTTACCTCGAGGAGTAGTAACCTAAGCTTAAAGGAACCTCTAAACCTTTTACGATAATTACTAATCACCAAGACCTGGAATACTTTATAATAACGAGACAGCTAAACCGTCGATAAGCCCGCTAGTCTAAGTTCCTATCCCGCTTCCGCTTCCGCATTATCTATAGGCCTAGAAAATAGGATATTAAACCCGACTCTCTAACCAGGAGGTTATAGGACCTTCTAGAGGAAGGGAATGAACGCCTTCGATAGTAAAGTTAAATCGTTATTAAACGCGAAAACCTTATCGGATTCCTAGAAGAATACCTATCTAATCTATAAGAAAAACGCTTATAGATTAAAGCTATACGAAGCTAGACCCGTCGAGTCCGTTTCCAGCTACCTAAAGAACTAAGTCCTACCCCTAAATATGCTATACCGACACCAGATCTACCGGACTAGTTATTAGTGCTACTATCTAAAGTGTACGAGTAGGATCCGACCCCTAGTTCTATCCTTAAGGCCCTTAATCGTGGCGATCCTCGGCATAAGGATATTACGCTTATAGAATATTAGCGCCGTAGAAACCTGCTGTACTACCGAGACCGCTTATATATGCCTGACTACGACGAATTGAAAGTATAGATACTCCGTAAATATCAAAAGTCCCCCGTTTCTGGTCATCCTAGAAGAATAAAGACCTATAATCTCCTATACCGAACCTTCTACTAGCCTAGGATGTACGATTACGTCCGTACTTAGGTTAAGAATTATAATACCTATAGAAGAATTACTCCGTTCTAGGAAGGGTACTAGGGTGTCCTCCGCCAGCTTGCGGTACCTAAACGTGTATAGAAGGATATATCGATAGATTTCATGACGTACTTACCGAAGAGTAATGGCTACGATACTATTCTAGTTGTAGTCTACCGCCTAACTAAGTTCCGTCATTTTATTCCCTATTGTGGTACTATTAAGCCGAAGATGTTGCTTATTTGTTCCGCGACTAGATCTAGAAGTTATATAGCTTACCTGAAACCGTTATCTCTGATCGAGGATCTACTTTTGTAAACGGATTCTAGTCCTACTTAAATAGAATCCTCCGTACTCGAGTCCTCCTGTTAACTGCGTACTATCCTAAGACTAATGGCTAGACTAAACGTATAAACGCTATCCTTAAATAATACCTCCGTGCGTACGTCTCGTACCTATAGAACGACTGGTCTAAATGGCTCGCTACTGCTGAGTTTGCGGGAAATGCCCCCTATTTAGAAATAACGAAGTCGTCACCATTCTTTTCGCTATACGGCTTCGAACTACGAATGGGATTCGAACCTATCTCGCCTAGAACTAAACCTGCTACCCGAGACGCCGAATAGTTTACATAGTCTATGCAGAAGATTTAAGAATACTACCGCCTCGAGATAACTACCGCTTAGTCCCGTTATAATAAGACTACGAACCGTTCCCGGCTACCTACCCGCCGTTACTATATCGGAGAGCTAGTTTAGCTAGACTCCCGGAATATCTAAACCCTCCGTCCGTAGAAGAAACTTGATTAGAAAAACCTTAGCCCCTTCCGGATACTCCGCTAGCTAGGCCCCTACGTATATAAGCTAGAGCTCCCTGCTTCTATAAAGATTCACCCGGTATTTAACGTCTCCCTACTCCGCCCTGCCGCCTCGTCCCCGCTACCTAGCTAAGTACAACCCCCGCTACCACCTGTCGAAGTTAATGGACTCTAGGAATAGAAAGTCGAAGAAGTTATCGACTCCCGTATTAACCGCCGAGGCCGCGGAGGCTAACCGAAGCTAAAGTATACCGTTAGGTGGCTTAGATACCCCGACGTATAAGAAGTACCCGCTTCCTAGATCACGAATACTACTAAACTTATCGAAAACTTCTATCGCCGATACCCTGATAAACCTAGACCCTAATACGCGCTACCCCTTTTACGAATTATAGAACTAAGACGCGATTACGTGCTCACTAGAACTCGCACCTTAAGAGGAAGGGCGTACTATTACGGTATAGCCGTAAGACCTGTTAGATTAAGGTAGATCCGTTCCGCCCGTCCTGCCTGCCTATCTATATCCTATATTCTCCTAAGACGTAGCTCCTTAAGCTACGTCCTATTCTCTATTCTGAATACTATTCAGCCGAGTATCACAGTAGATAGTAATCTGAATACTACGCAGCTAGTACCTTCTTCCGTACCGTATCCAACCCGTGATACTCGTTAGCGAAGGCCGTCAGTATAGTAACTAGTACCGTTGAGAGCTTCTAGTCTAGGATCTAATAAGGTCTAGCGATGTGATAGGTTCTGATGTCTTAACTATAAAGACGGAAGACATTATCTTCTATATTAAGGAAGATTCTATTTTGGCGAAGGCGGCCGAGAGAGAGGAGGTTAGTAAATAGGCTAGATACGTAGAGGATATAGCGTAGGACTACTTCTCTCTCTTTATAGTTGCTGTCGATCTACTATATACGTATATTACCGACGCCGGTAGCCTAAATTTAGCCTTAAGCCTATTAGATGTAGTATCCTATAAGGGTTCTATATTTAACGAATATATCGATGTTATTATATATATAATTAGAGGCTCCCGTATCGCTAACCTAATTATCTTTATTAATGGAATTGACTGTGAGGGCGAACGAAGGAAATTTAGATATATGAGTAACGTTAAGAATTTCCTATTTAGGCTGACCGCCTTCCCGATTAGGCTAGCTTAGCGTCCATATAAAAGCTCCGATTAAGGACGACGAGGGCCTGCCTTTAGCGCCACTATTACTACTACCGGTATTATTCTTAAAACTATGGTCGGCGGGTTTGTTCTTAAGGCGGTTAGGGTACTATAGGTTATATTCGGCATTGGTGTAGACCATGTAGGAGGTAGGATAGGTATAGATGTAGTAGTCGTCGGTTACTTCAAAATTAAGAGGTTTAGGAGGAAGCTCGCGATAAGCTTTAGCGTCGTTATTACCCTTATAGTTAGACTGATTTAGGCGAGAGCCTCCGCGATTACTATCGCGGGACGAGTTTCGTAAGGACCTATTACTATTATTTAAACGGGAACGCGTAATAAGAGCTACTAAAGCGATTTCGGCCGTGTAAGTACGGCCTTTATTAATTACTTCGGCTATAATGTTGGCGAGGTTAGGTATAGCTATACGAGCTTCGGTCCTCTTATAGGAGACCTAGGCGTCGAAGCGTAGTATTAGTTTAGATAGGAAGGTTAAAACCTGATCTATTTAAGAGAGGTAATCCTGCTTCTTCTATCTAAATTATAATAAGAGAGTAGGTTTAGTAGAAGTCCTTAATATCCTTACTGGTGGCTAGGGTAAGGTATTCTAGCTAATTAGCGACGCTGTTAAATCCGCTAAACTTCTTAGTGCCGTAGAACTATTTAAGATATAGCTATATTAAGCGTGCTGACGTCTTATATAATAACGAGATCTTAATAGTAGAAGGGTAGGTAAATTAGATAATTCCCTACGCTCGTGCGTCTGAAACCTCCTAAGCTTCTTAAACTAATATATTGTTAATCTCTTTGACCTTAGAAGAGCCTGGTTATAGATTAGGTAGGGAGGCGGGTAGTACTATCGATCTAGCGGAGCCGTTGACGTAGCTAAAGAAGCTAGTATAATGGAGTACGTAGGTATTATAAGGTAGGGAGTACTAGGTGCGGGTTCTCGTATACTCGATTCGTTGCGTTAAAAGAAGGACTATCTATTAAAGGGTATATATATACGTAGGGTTTACTATACTTCGAACCCTAGACGACCGACGGCGCTCCGTCGGCTACCCGACGTAGGCCCGTTAGAAGCCCGACGTCGGGCGTAACTCAGGTCGAGTGTAGTATAAGCCTAGCCCTTATATTATCTCCCTCTATAAGGGGATCGTCCTCGATTCCTCGATAACGTTATCTTTGTTATTAGCGCAGCCTAAAACCCTATAGGAAAAAGGCGCTGCACGTACCTCGTGATAGTACCGTCGAGGAGCGACTCTTATGTCGTATCTATTCCGCTAAGCTCGATAAAACCTATAAACCCTATAGGAAAATTAGGAAAGAACTTTAGCGTATATAGGTACCGTCGTCGCCTGTCGGCGTGCCGACGGGGGTCCGCCGTATACTCGCTTCCGGACGGGCGGTAGGGAACGGTAGTATCCTAGAAAATATATCTTCTAGTTAGGATATAAATTCCTACTATATTCGTTAGACCCGGTCCAATTAAATATATAAAACTAAGTGAAATGCGGTCGGATAAAGTGCGGAACGATGTAATAAGTAAAATTAAATATCCCCTCGTGACTCTTATATAATTTAACGTAATATTGCTACTGCCTTGCCTTCCGGTAGGCGAGGTACTCTATTATAAAGTATAGCTTTAGGAATCCTTACTTCTTAGCGTCTTCGTATCGTATGGCTAACTGGAGTAGGCGTACTTCAGATATCGACCTCTTACGTTAGCTAGGTAAGGATTATAGTAATAACACCACTACTACTACTACTACTATAGCTAACGATTACCCTTTAGAGTTAAACGACCTCTTCGTCGGTAAGGGTAGCGCGGCCCTAATTAGGTAAGAGATGACTACGGAGGAGCTCGAGGCCCTTCGAGACGTTAGTTCCGCCTTATCTTAATTCGTGCTCTACTAATACTAAGGTCTAGGACCTAGAACCGACGCCGTACGTACCCTCGGCGGGCGTACTTACTATTATAGGATAAACCTCGTTTGTACGACTCGGCCTATAGCCTCGTACGACTAGGGTCTAGCGCCGACCCTACTAATTTCCTTTACCTTTATACTCCGTACGATCTTTGGTTTCCTTCCTTAATGAAACCTCCCTGTATTTTAGGTAGTCTCTAAATCGAATCATATCTCGCCTTTAGACCCTAATATTAGGTTTCATTCCTCTTTTATAGTATAAAGCTATTTAGTTAGCGTGCGTATAACATTAGAACGGATCGGAAGTCTTACGAAAAGAATCGCACGATAGACATTAGAACGGATCGGAAGTCGTACGAAAAGAATCGTACGATAGACACTAGAACGGATTAGAAGTCGTACGAAAAGAATCGTACGATAGACATTAGAACGGATCGGAAGTCGTACAAAAAGAATCGTACGATAGATATTAGAACGGATCGGAAGTCGTACGAAAAGAATCGCACGATAAAAATAGAAAACTAACCCGAAGAGATACTATAGGCACCACCGGCTTCGCCTCTCGAGTTAATCCTAGCTAGTATCCAGTAATCCCTTGCTGACTCTCGTACGATAGGGGTCCAATATATAGAAGCTATTAACACTCTCGTAAATAAGTTACGAATAAATCGTACGAGACTAGAACGACTAGAAAATTAGGTACGGCCTCTATAGGCTGATATAACCCCGGTTATATCAGCCTCTACCGTACCTAAGAATACAACCGTATCCGAGAATATAGTCGTTACCTCATATCGTCCGAAACCACGCCTACCGGACCTAAAAGAGTTTAATAGCGAAGACGTCGTATAATACCCGGTATTTCGTTAAAAGCTCCGTGCGTGTTATGGGATGAACCTCGTTTGTACGACTCGGCCTACAGCCTCGTACGACTAGGGTCTAGCGCCGACCCTACTGATTTCCTTTACCTTCGTGCTCCGTGCGATCTTTGGTTTCCTTCCTCAATGAAACCTCCCTGTATTTTAGGTAGTCTCTGAATCGAATCACATCTCGCCTTTAGACCCCAACATTAGGTTTCATTCCTCTTTTATAGTACAAAGCTATTCAGTTAGCGTGCGTACAACATTGGAACGGATCGGAAGTCGTACGAAAAGAATCGCACGACAGACATTGGAACGGATCGGAAGTCGTACGAAAAGAATCGCACGACAGACATTGGAACGGATCGGAAGTCGTACGAAAAGAATCGCACGACAAAAATGGAAAACTAACCCGAAGAGATACTACAGGCACTACCGGCTTCGCCTCTCGAGTCAATCCTAGCTAGTATCCAGCAATCCCTTGTTGACTCTCGTACGACAGGGGTCCAACATGCAGAAGCTATTAACACTCTCGTAAATGAGTTACGAATGAATCGTACGAGACTGGAACGACTAGAAAATCAGGTACGGCCTCTACAGGCTGATACAACCCCGGTTACATCAGCCTCTACCGTACCTGAGAATACAACCGTACCCGAGAATACAGTCGTCACCTCACATCGTCCGAAACCACGCCTACCGGACCCAAAAGAGTTTGATGGCGAAGACGTCGTACAATACCCGGCGTTTCGTTAAAAGCTCCGTGCGAAACTTACGGTCGATGCCCTAGCTTTAGGGTCGGAAAGAGATCAAGCACACTACGTATACGGGAGACTAGCTGGAAGAGCGGCCGATCGGCTACTTCTATAGATTACGAGCATAGAAGCTACTATACCGTTATCGTTCACCGTACAAAACCTCC
>Ga0115846_100129_pt1 | contig 28491 bp, 20 predicted proteins | sample InSIn5gowninarea_2_FD_83860 | JGI IMG/M metagenome (GOLD analysis project Ga0115846, IMG submission 83860) | reverse complement strand
CCTCGCCAATGATTCGTATATCAATACCTACAATCAACCACTCTAAGCCCCCAGTCAGAAATCACCAACGCAACAAAACAATGTATACACGCATGTAGCCACAGCATGTGACAACACAACGCCTCTCACTAACACCATTGCTTATACTCAGGAACACATATACACTGGCAGTTGATAGATAAGTATACCGCAGCCTCCTCGCTTAACAGGCACGTCTGTCCATCACGACCATGAATTGAAAAAGACCTTTATGTCTTCGATACCTACATTGAGCATGTAGAAAATGCGTACATAAATTATATGAAGAAATGTACGTCCATACCTTGCGTAACTACGTAAGTGTGTCTTTTGAACTTCATTAATTCATTTCGTTCACTAGTATTCGTTCATCTACTGTTTGTAGTCCGTATCGTCTGCCTCGCACGACTCCACCACCATCCGTACAAAAACCCCTAAAATCCAACGCCAGACCCCAAAACCAAATGTCACATCTCACTGAAACAAGCCTGCTAGAAACGCAACACATCATCCCACAACAAGAGGTATGTAAATCCAAAAATCAGTAATACATCCTCCCCAAATCCCCCCTTCTCCCAAACCCATTCATCCCACCATCAATAGTCTTAAGCGCTGTCTTAACATGCTTAATCTGCACCTTCTCCTTCTTGTAACTCGCTAACAGTACCGCTGTTTTGAATGCGTTTTTGATCTGGCGGCCGTTAAGCGGTGTTTGGGCTAGTTTGCGGAAATCGGTGGGGGTGAGGGTGATTAGGTCGTTGTTTTCGCAGTGGATGTCATCGGAGGTGGTGGATGCGGTGGACGTCGCTGGGGTGGCGATGCCGGCCGATGAGGGGGTTTTGCTACCGTGGGGAGAGGAGGAGGTGTCGGTATCGGTGGTGGTGGTGTCTGGATCGGTTGCGGTTGGAGGAACAGGAGGGGTGGGAGTTGAAGAGGTGGGTGTGCGCCGTGCATCAGCTTTTTTGTTCGTGATCTTAGCAAAGTGCCGCCAGATCTGCTCGCGGTTGTTCTCGGTCAAGTCTGGGAACGGCAGGCTAATGTGAATTCTGCTGTGGAAGGCGACGTCAATCTCCTCGGCTCGATTTGTGGTGAGGCACATCACGCCTTGGTAGTATTCTAGCAGTCGGAGGAAGACGGATACCACGGCATTTCGGTGTAGGTCGTGCTTTGTGCGCTGCTCAAGGAATATGTCTGCTTCGTCGAGGAGGAGCACTGCGTTCCACTTGGATGCCAGTTCTAGAATGTCTTGCAGTGACGTTTCGACTGATTCGGCTGATGTTCCAAGGTTGCCTACACTGACCATGCATAACGGTACATGTAATAGCTCTGCGATTGATTCTGCTGTTGCGGTCTTGCCGACTCCAGGATTCCCGCTGAATAGCATGATATACCCCAGTCCTTTTTGCGCAATGAAGTCGTCAAACTCGGCTGAATTGTCGTCGTCGTCGTCATTTTCAATCGGTTTCTGGTTCTTGAAAGCCTTTTCGACTTTCTGTTTCCATTTGTTTTGCTTGATTTGAGATTGAATGGTTGCAAGGATCAGTTCGCGATATTCCGCAGGAAGAGTGAGTTCGGAGAAGGCATTCTCGTTCCATGTCACGTCTGAGATATGTTCGACAGCAAATGATGCCCATTTTTGGTAGGTTAAGGAGTAGCCACGAAGCCAAGATGAGCAGATTGCCAGTTGATCTTCCGTAAGGTCGGGTTTGGCATCTGGGTCAGACTTGACTTCCTCCTCTTTGGACAAGACCTCCTCACTCTTTGATTCTGAAGAGGGTACTTCATCGCCTTCTTCTTTCGCGACCGCTGCTTCTGTCGGTTGCGTCTCAAGTGCTGGTTTATCAGTTTTGCCCTCTGACTCAGAAAGCGTAGTTTCGGTAGACTCTTTCGATTCCTTTGCTTCCTCAGTCTCCGCTTTGCTGGGTTCGCTTTCGTTTGCTGGTTCTGTAGCCTTGTCGTTAGAAGCAACGTCTACTGACTTTCCTTCTTCAGTTTTATCGACAGATTTACTCTCCTTATCTTTTGTGTCGTTGTTCTTGTCAGTGACCTCTTCGGACACAGTCACTTCCACATTGTCGTCCTCGTTAAGCTCGTTCAAAATCTGCTGCTCATCCGGATTGAATTTCGAAAATAGCTCCTCATCAAGCATGATCCTTCCTTCAATCGCCCGCTTGTTGGTCACGGTCTGATAACTGAATTTCATATACTCAATAGCAGTACCCTTATAATCCTTGCAATGAGTGCCAGCCAGATCTCTGAACCGCCGACCACGCTCAACACACTTCTTCTTCATCTCTTCAGCCTTGGGATGAAATTGTAAGGGGTAGGACGGCAGCGTAGTGATCTGTTTCGTGCCTTTGAACTTGCTGATCTGCTCTGACATGATCGTCTTACCGAATTTCTCACCATCCCAATCGACCATGTCACAACGAATAGTAAATTTCATGCCACTAAGATCTTGCCAGTATTCGCAGTCTGCAGTTTGGTATAATCTGTCGTGTCCGTTATCATGGCTATACATGAGGTCGCCTGGTGTGAAGAGAGTCCACAGTATTTCGAAGTCGATCGCTTTGTGTCGAATTAGGTCTTTATGCCGCTGAATGACAGGTTTGAGTTCTAATGCTAGAGCTTGGTAGAGTAGCTCGAGATGTGATTTAGTGGCTTCATCCTTCTCATCCTTCCTGAGCTGCTCGAATTTCTCCCATCGATGAAAGAATGGTGAAAACGGCGCATCAAAGACCAGTTCATCCAGATCAATGACCAGATCAGGGTATCCTTGGAAGAGCTTTGGCAAAACCTTCTTGAGCAGAGGTGAATGAACAACAATAGAATCAACCTTGAGCGGTTTGCGGTTACCTTCGTGCTTCTTCTTCTTCCGAACGATGACCGCATGTTGCTTGCATTCATCCGATTCTTCTACGTTGGTGCCATCGTCGGGATTCTTTTCAACCCAAGTCGTGCAGCATTTGCATTGAGCATCAGTCTTTGCCCATAGTGTTTTGAGCTCGGCTGTCATGCCCCGTGGAAGCTTCTTCTCCTCGTCCTTTTCGCCATCCTTCTTTTCGTCCTTCTTGTTACCTTCATCGTCAGACTTAGCGGTATCTTTAGCCTTTTCCGAGTCTTTGGTTTCTGCTTTATCTGGATTGGAAGCTTCTTTAGACTTGTCGGCTTTCTTGCTAGATGCCTTCAGCTCTTCTGGCTTGGCGTCATCAGGGAAGACTTCTGATTTTGATTTTTGATTAGAATCTGCCTGATCGTTCACAATTTCTGTTTTAGGCGGAGCATCATCACTGGTCTCTTCCACAGGAGATGTGACGGTCGCTTCTCGTTGCTGCTCTGGTGCCATTGGATTTGATTCTTCTTTTTTGGAGGGAGTAGCTAGCTCAGGTGGCGGTGTGGGTAACTGCTGGTTTTCTGTTGGCGATGAGGGCGCCTCGTCCACCTTTTCAACCGCCATCTTGGCTTGCCAAGCAGTCGAATATACTGATTCTGTTGGCTCCAGTATATTCTCGTGATCCAATATTGTTGTGTGATCTGTTGTTTCAACCACAGTCAAGCTGTCTGTCGTCAGTGTCTCAGACAGATATGAAGAACTGATCAACCAAGGCAATGATACAACAAAGCAATGAAGTTGTCAATCAGCCTGATCTTTCTGGAATATATACAGATTCTTCACGGACAGAGAGGTATTGAAGGGGAAGTGATACAGAGAGGACTAGAGGCTGGCCTGAAATATGAATACTTTCTTTGTGTGTCTTAGAACACAGTCATTCCAAGAAAATGAATCATCCTTCTGATGGTTGCCTTCCTCAAACCGTGCCACACTATCGGAGCCTGAGGAAAGGCAGCCAATAAACGTAGCACAGCCTCCTGATGACTCGTGACAACCAGCTAGAATATTGCATACAGCGGCTAGTCAGCAAGGGGTCGAAGCCAATGCTGCGTTACACATGCATCTGTGTGTAAGGCTGACAGCGGTTCGTGAAAGCGGATAGTAAAGACAGGGAAGAGGGCTCTGCCTAGATCGGAAGAGGCTGAAGTTTCCACAATTGCGCGTGGGCTAGGCATTGAAGTGCCTGTAACCGAGACTTAACGACTGTGGCTTAGCGTGCACAGCTGAGAAAAAGACGGGGTTTACTGGGCTGACTTTAGGCTGGGTTAGGCTACAACTGCCTCTAACAGCTACTGTGTTGTGAACCTGGAAGTAAAAATGGTGATTTTGGGCCACCCATAATGATAATCTCAGATGTGCTTTTCCTTTACCAGCCCATAAGCACTCCGTTAATCAAACGATGTACAACCTCCGTTCTAGATGCTGAAGACAACCCGAATATGAATAACGAACAATCCTGGCCATGCGTTTGGACGTCGATGTCACCACTGCTCCTAGCCTGGCGATAATACCTGATAACTCTGGTCAACGGATGGTTTGTTACGAAAAACAAGATGCTTGTAAGATCGCAAAAATTTGTCCACCATCTTACAATGTTGCATGGGTGCCTCAGTAGACTCCTGGGATAATCTTGTATGGTACCTTCTGGCAGTACTCGTCCCAGTGCTTGCCATACTTGCTGCGGCATCTCTTCTCGTCGCGGCCTGATCGGTGATACAAAAGTATGGTCATGAAGAAAAAGTATGACCAAGGCAAGAAGTGGGTGAAGCCACAGGTGGCACACATGGCCCAGGCTTGCATCAAGTCTGCCATGTAGTTGGCATGTCTTGACATACCCCACCAGCCAGAGGTGAGCAATAGACTGTTGTGCTCCTTGCCATCGCTAGTAGTATACTTGCAACGGATGAACTCGGCGGGTTTGCCCCAGAGTTGGCAATTGCCGTTCTTGCCTCGGACGTAGTCCCTCTCGTAGTTTGCTGAACGGAAGATGAAATACCCAGTGAGGCCAAAGACTAGTATTGCGAGAGCTTGACTTTGGCTGAGATGAGTGGGATACCTCGCAAGATACTGTGTTTGGAGGGTGTAAAATGTGGGCAAGAACGTTGTATCGCCCCAGGCAAGCATAAAACCGAAATGATCGTGGCTGATGTCGATTGTTCTGGTGTACCAATCTTCGTTGTAGAAGAAATCCACGACGTAGATAGTGTGGAACAAGGTCACTATCATCATCGAGGCGGTGACGTATCCGAATTTTTGGTATTGGTATGCTGCCCAAGAGAGATCACTAGATGTGTTAGCCATGCACTGAACTTCAAGACAAGCAAGTGGAACAGGGGTGTCCTACATTAGGGACCATGCCACAATCCCGGGTCGTCCATTATGGAAGAACTTGAAATCCCAAGACTTGCCGAATCGGGGGTTCAACTCGACACCTGCCCAGAAGTCGAAAAGGATTGATCCTTGTAAATTGTCAGAACACACAGTTAGGCGAACGGACTCTACATACCGCTAATCTTGCGATCTTCCGGGTACGAAGGCGCCCAGTAACCTTTCCATTGAGCGAGAATGGACAACACAAAGCCGTATGTGTTGACTGCCACTAGTAGACCTTCCCAGTGGTTGGCGATAAGAGCGGGATCAAGGACGCCAAGAAACGAGCATGCGATGTACAAAGCATGCGTCAGAGCCCACGCAAAGAGTCCGTTTGCAGTGTATTCCAACAGATGTCCGCCGGGGGTTCGTTGGCCATAGCACAAAGTGCCGGGAAGGTAGCCATAAAAGAATGCTTGTAGAAGTAGCCATAGGGCATAGCCAACCAGTGCGGGCACCGAAAAGCGTGGAAAGTGACGAAAGGCGAACTGGACTACACCCTCGTCAAGGGCCGCCTTGCACGCGGTGGTGATTGAGCCCTCGTACTGCTCCAGAGCAATCCAATTCATGTAACACAATGTTGGTACTGCAGAACAAATTAAAAGGGCTCCGATAGCTTTGTCCCATCCTGCTTTGCTTGCTCTTCCCCAAGTAGTAGGGGCAGTGATCTCAACAACTGCTGTTGCCGGACTGGACGACATGGTTGCTAGATACAAGGTGGATGATATAGGAAAAGAGTGATGATGAGCAGCTTCCAGCTGGGGTTTTAAGCTCGTTATCAGACCAACGAGCGGTGAAGTGAAAGCGTTTAGCTAGCGTGTGCTATAATGCCCATGATCGAGGTGAAAAATTGTTGAAACCTTAGGATACGACGAAAACACGAACGAATGGCGCTTGAATAAATGACCGACGTCCTCCTCGAAAACGAAAGCAAGTGCGTGTCCCAAGTTCAAGTCACCTCCCGCTTCAATGACCAAATCACTTCAATTTGGCCGGCAGAAATGACAAACTTCTCAATTGTGCGAAGCATGGCAGAAGCGATGTAGCCAGTCGACGCGAGTTGGTTGAGGACTCCGCCGTCCGAGCCATGCTAGTGTCCACAGTGAAGATGCTCCCACTCGGAGCTGACACTCATCTCGGTGGATTCGATCTTTTGGTGGAGCCGTGAAGCATGCGAAAGGGGCGGCGCAACTCTTAATCAAGCAAAGTGCGAGCTGAATCATGTTGTAATTGATCGAGGTCGTTTCGGCTACGTGCTCCAGGCTATCAGAGCCCAGACCCAAAAGTAATGCAAGCTCACTGCAGGTCCAGCTCGAAACTTGTTGTTTTGACACTTTTGTTGTATGGTAGATTGGCAATATTCTCCTCTTCCAGCAGCAAGTGGCCGAAGCGAGAAGTGGTTTTACCGCACGATAGACCCCGCAGGCATAACTTACGGTGTTCAAAGTCCATCCCTACAAACTGATGTGCGGCGTTCTTCCGTCAACAATAGCATGGGGTCATGAAGGGGCACAGTGCTGAATGGTTGGACCGTGCTTGTCAGATCACTCCATGGAAATGCTTAAGTTAAAATAATTGCACGAGGTGCCATGGTTACGCTAAAGATGGGCACAAATATCATGTTGTATTCACAATCGTGGTACTCAAGGAACCTGCATCAAAGAAGTCACGATTCTCCAAGCAGCTCCAACCATGTTCTCCAACCCGATATCTGCACTGTTTTACTTCTTGGTGCTGATACTCTCCTTGGGTGGAGGAGGGAAATACATCTCCGGTGCTGGGGATGCCGACTTCTCCAACACTGTTGTTTGGTGTCTACTTTGTACGGGACCCAGAGTCATCGGCGTTCTTGAGATGCCAGGACTCCGTAGAGCAAAGGTGGCTGCCTGACTTGTTGTCTTTCCTTCAGACGACCGCAAGGGCAAGTCCATTGTACCACCCAACGTGTTGAAGGCAAGCGTCCTAGGGGTGGCAGGGTTCATGCCGCCTTGGAAACCTGGGGTATCAGGCATAGGATAGGATGAAGTATTGGTCGAACGTGGTTCCGGTTCGTCCGAGTGTGTCCATCTTTGCTTTTTCGCTTTCCTCTTCTCGTCATACTCTTGTTTCTGCTGTTTCGATGGGAAGCAGGACCACAGCGACAGCACGAAGTATATACAAAAGACGCCGAGCATGGCGACGAAACACGCGAAGGTAGCCTTAGCTTGCTGACAGTAACCGACCAAATTCTTATTGAAGGTTACTGAGCAACTCTTCGATATGTACCAAGCGACTCCTTTCTGTGGACGGTGAGGATCGGTCATGTCAGGGCTGCCTTGATATGCCACGGCGATCGAGTAGAGGATAATCAGGATGGCGTGAACCAAGGTAGAGACGACCGGAGGTAGGACGTGCAGCATGTACATGGTGCCTTTCACTAGCAAGAGGAACATAGACAACACCACTATCACGAGGTTGTAGTTTGTGATGCTGGGAAAAGTCAACGCAAGTCTCATGTTAAATATGGCTTTGACTTACAATTGAGACCATACTTTGGGGGTTGTGTAGGGTCGATAGTTTGCAGCCGCGTAGAGCGCAGCTGTGGGACTCGAGTTGAAGCCATTGTCCGCACCGTCCTGCCACAGCTTCGTTCGATATAGATTGGGAGCTGCGATACCGGTCAGAGCGAGCAATGCCACTGTCAGACAAAGTTCGACTCCGATAAGGCCGTAGAATGGCCAGAGGTTCGGACGATATCTCCTTGACAAAAACATGTTGCTGTCGGTATCTGATGTGCTCGTCTTCTGTTGGAATATGAATCTACCACCAACTTCGCGGCTCACATTCTTGGGTTACACAGCAGCACAGTCAAGTCGTGCCAAAGGGAACCACAGCAATGACAATTAGAATACTGAAGATGAGGCATCTTGAAGGACTCGCCCGCGAGGACTTTGAGGATAGACATGGGAATACTTAGGCGCGTGGTGAGCACTCATTGGTGTGCAAAGGCAGTACGGGCGCTTATACAGCCAACAGTAGTGGTGAGTGGTCCAATGCTTCAACCAATCACGCTGTCCAGCACACACTCGGCGATAAGTGAGGGGCTCTCTCAGCATTGTGGTATTGCAGTGTGTAGACCTTACGAAATTTAACTTACAGTAAAGCGTACTGTAGAGAACTTTCACCTCGATCATCGTTATCGTCACAGCATCTATGCTGATGTCGACTGGATACGAAGGACGAAGCTAGGGGTTCGTTTACCTGTTCTCCCAATTCAAAGCTTGAATCGCAGGCTCGTCGAGTACCCAGCATGCTGCAGATCTCTGCAGATCCAAAACACTTGTTCAGCTGTCTCAAAGTCCTTCAAACTGCACGACCGTTGCCTGCCATGGGTACTTGTACAGTACATTGTTCTGTATCGAGTTGACATATGGGGCCTGCTCAACCTTGTTCACAACCCCGTTTCATGTCGTTCGGCCTCACAAATGTGCCAAGAGCGTCAGAATTGAATCCTTGTTTTCCACCTTGACCAGCACAAAGTCCTGTCAGTCATGCGAATCGAACTCCATCACGAAGTGAAATGGTGCACTAGGCATCTTCACAAGCACCCAGCTTTACTCAAAGTCTTAATACATCACGATACCTACCTACCTATTCAAAGCTAATTAGATTCGTACTTGTACTGTAAGCAAGGTCGTGTCCAGAACTAGGAGTAGCAAAATGTAGGTTTTTCCGTGGCGGCCTCCAATGGATACAGGCGTTAAAATCAAGGGTGGGAAGGGGTTCGAAAACAACCAACCGGGGAGTTTTGCACCACCCTGGCTTCGGATGGGTGAAGACTGCCCCTGATCGGCATCAAGTTTGTCTTTCTCACGTCTTCTTCGATGCTTGCGACGACTTGGTCGCATACTGACGAATGCATCAGAGCGTTACTTATGGCATACATCATTTACGGACACAGTATCGACGTCTTAATGAACACAAGATGACGAGCTCGCATCATCTGCTGGTACGACGACAGAGTTAAATGGTTGGTACACCATCAACAGCCAAACTATATTGTCGGGAGTGAGCGAAACTAGATCTAACTGGATCATCCCCCTGTAACGGCGTGTTTGAAATCTATGGCCCCTAACCACTTGCAGCCATATTCAGGTTCAGGCTGAACACATCGGAAGCCTCGTACTTCCCACTTTCAACCTCACCCTCGTCCTCGTCGGTGAACAAGACGAGCTCTTCCCGTTGCTAGCGGTTCCTTGCTCAAGGCTGTTTCATCCTGCAAAATACTACCGATGTCTGCACTGCCTCAACAATTGCTGTTTCGTATGGAAAGCAAGACGTGATGGCGTCTTGTCCATTCCTACCTACTCTTGCTTCCTTTTGTTCTTTTCCTCGATGCAATCTCCCCCAGACCCATTTTGTGAACTAACGAACGATCTTACTACTTAGCCAGCAACTAAGCTGGAACGGGCGCTTGCTGGCTTCCTGCGCTATTCTGATAGGAGTTTCAGCCATAATCTCCTTCACTCTATTGCTGGTTCCTCTGTTCTGATACTGTCCAACTCTTTGTTGACACCCTACATGACGAACCGCTCAAGATGACGATGTTGGATATGTTGGTGGAGGGGAGAATGAAGCATGGAAAGATACATAACATTAAAAAGGCCGACACGTCGCTTGGGACGATATTCTACTCATCGATAATCAGCGCAACCTCTAATAGTGGCACAAGTGCGATAGCAACGGCCACAGGCCTCTCGACGGCCCAGCTCACGGATTCAGCTTTCACTACCATCGTTCAGACAGTGGTCGAGTCTATTACGGAACCAGCCACAACACTCGTTACGACACACCCTCAGACTATTCGAGTGACAGATCCGACATCGTATTCTTTGTTACGCGCATCAGGATCGAGCGAGAATGCCAAAACAACAAGCACAACATCTCAGACATCGTCTGCACCGGCCTCAACATCCTCCGCCGCTGCCAAATCTTCTACATCGAATAACATGAGCACACTGGTCCCGGCTATCGTCGTTCCAGTTGCAGTGGTGTTGCTCGCCTCGTTTGCCCTTTTCTGGTTCGTAATGCGACGGCGGCATCAGCGACAGATCGAAGCAGAACCTGAATTTGTCATGGCTACCAAGCCAGAGAAAGCTTTAAGTCGAGGCAACAGTTGTAGTTCTAGATCGTCATCAACAAGGGAGCTTGTATCCATGTCCAAGCTAGAGAAGGAAATGGCAGTCACAAGTACGGAGGTTATAAGGCCATCGATCGATTTGTTTCCCCCTAATTATCCAACAGCAGACATTGGCATTGCTCGACCCATGACACCTCCCGATAAAGCAGCCATCAACCCCAATCCCTTCGCAAAAGTTGCACCCTCCGTGCCAAACTTTAGTAGTGTCCGACCAAGCGTATCAGGAAGGTCACGATTAAGCCAAGATAAGAACCACAGCAATATCGGCCTGAGTGCACAGTTGAGAGAAATAACAACGTCCCGAGATGGTGATCACACAATACCACAAAACCAAAGAGGCCTGCTGCCTCAAGGTGGAATGCCTGCCCTGACCAGTGCTCGAACAATACCTGGCCACTCTTCACGACCTAACGACCTAGACACACGACTTGAGGGACAAAACCTAGCGAGAGCAGCTCCTACTTCAGTGTACACAAACATGAGATCTGCAAACCGAGCAGCTCCTCCAAAACCCATTAATCCACCAACACCAACCAGCACCTTCAACGGTGCCTCCCCATCATCGCAATATTCGCCCTTCGCCCGAGACACAGATGATATGGCTGCCATCGGTTTCTCACAAGATCGTCCGGCGCCTTTGAAACCGAGTGGTCGTGTAGATTCGCCGATACACGACAATGTCCTTTCACCTGAAAACATGCGCATCGCACGGCTAGCCAATTCATCACGATTAGGCTTTGCGAGCAATTCGGCAGCAGAGACCTCCTCATACGAGAAGAGCAACGCACAGACGGGCTTACCACTATCTAATACACGACTAACAATGAAAAATGACCTAGCGAACTCACTACCTAGTCCCGAACTTCCACCGCCCCTTACCCGCTCAAATCTCCCTCGCAAACCTTCTACTCAAGGGCCTCATTCACCGGCGCCCGGCTCTTCGATATACCCGTCCCCTTCCATTGGATGGGACGGGACGCCACGACTCGGCACAGCCCCTTCGCAAGCATCTCTTGTACATAGCACTCACAACGGTTTTGGTGCTGGACGACCTCTAGAACAGCGCGTGAGTGTGGTTAGTAGGCTGAGTAGTGACGACGAGTATGTGGACATGGAACTCGACGCGAAAAGTGATGTGAGCTCGCTGGATGAGCGGGAGAAATGGCAAACGCAAGGTGAAAGATCAGGAGCTGCTACTCGAGTAGGGACAGCGCCTGGTGGAAGTAGCAATGGGTATGGAGGCGCAGAGATGAGTTCGACAAAGGCGCCTAAGCCAAGCGGAAGCTCTAACCTGAGAGACAGGGATAGTGAAGGACCGTTTGTATTATCAAGGTATTACAAATGACAACATATCCACCATACAAGTCGTTCATTGAGAGTGTCGAAGTGATAAACGCAGGACGTTGACTGATTGAAAGTTTCTTTCGATCAATATGAGATGGATAGGAGGACAAGGCCCGTTTTCATCATTTTTTGAGATACCATGATACCCAGCGCGTTGGTCCATTTCTGTTTGACGAGCAAGATGTAGCGTTCCAGATTCTCAAGCCTTCAAGATTTGTATATACAATACTATATTGTACAATGCTAACTGCTACAAGCACATTCAATATCCTCTCTCAGGAAGTAGCTTAAGCGTTCAAGGTCCTTCCGTGCAAATGGACAGCTCTTGCTGTTACATACCGTCCATTCTCATGTTGTCAGCAACTGATTATCTTGTTTACAGTATGGATATAACTAATCACAGCCTCATTTTGATCAGGACGTTGTAAAGTCATATTAGCTGCAAAAAGCTTATCCTCAGCTACAGTAAGTGGGTGTTCATTTCCTGAAATAGGCAGAAAGACGTGCATTGTCTGCACCTCGGCATCTCATGGCACCATCCACTCTGAAGTCAATTTTTCACGAGCATCCTCCCCAGCCTTTCGCAGTTTCGACAAACCATACAGTATGTCATTTTCGTCACATCGAAGTCACATTTGATCGCCGCCTTCAAGGACTTCTGCTTCACTTTGAATTGCTTGTCCCTGTTCTTTTGTCCTCTTCTATCTGAACTCGATACAACTCCTCGCACACGCCGATAGTCGACAGCTTCACACGCGATTACGATTGATGGCGTAGCAATGAGACAACTTGCAAGACGATGAGTTCAGTCTCTCCACCAAAGCCTTGGGAATTAGCTGGTGCAGCTGGTATGTTCATCCACAATTTCTCCAGTTCACGTGTGGTGTACTAATCACATAAATAGGTGCGGCTTCACCAAACACAGCAGCCATGACGGCCAATAATACCACGCCCAATCCCATATCTAATCCCTCCTCTACTACCGTGCCTACCGATCCATCAGCGCCCATTCTCCCCGACCGACCCTCAGCCCTCAATAGCGTCGTCAATCAGACAGCCTCTAATTACTCCACATACGGCCAGAACCGCTTCACAAGTCCTTACTCCTCCTACAACTCTCCTTATGGTTCTGGTATGAGCTCTGGATATGGCATGGGTGGTTATGGAAGCTACGGAGGCTATGGTATGGGCGGTATGGGGGGTATGGGTGGAATGGGCGGCATGTACAACCGTCCCTATGGTGGCTTTGGCCAACCTGGCATGCCGAACGACCCAAACAATCCAAACTCCTTAACGCAAACATGGAACCAATCGACTGCTGCAACTTTCCAAATCATGGAATCTATAGTTGGCGCGTTCGGTGGCTTTGCACAGATGTTGGAGTCGGCTTACATGACAACTCACTCCTCCTTCTTCGCTATGGTCTCAATGGCTGAACAGCTAGGAAATCTACGCACTACACTCGGACAGGTCCTAGGTATCTACACTTTAATTCGTTGGGTCAGGACACTTGTCGCAAAAATTACTGGTCGGCCACCACCAGCAGACGCTACAGTACTTACACCAGCCAATTTCTCATCCTTCCTTTCTGGTGGTGCTGCACCAAGAACACTACCAGATGGTTCTCCCGCTCCACCTCGTGCGTCCAAGAAGCCATTCATAATGTTCGCTTTAGCCGTCTTTGGTCTGCCTTATCTAATGTCAAAACTTATCCGCAGTATGGCACGAGCACAAGAAGTCGAAGAACAACGACGTCTGGCAGAACAAGGCATTGTTGTTCGTGCCGACGGAACACAGCAGATCGACCCTTCCAAACTCGACTTCTGCCGTGTATTATACGATTACAGTCCCGGCCCACAATCTGGTGGCATGGACCTAGAAGTGAAGAAGGGAGATCTAGTAGCAGTACTATCAAAGACAGATCCAATGGGAAATGCATCAGACTGGTGGCGATGCAGAGCACGTGATGGGAAAATGGGATATTTGCCTGGAGTATACCTTCAAAAGATCGAGCGAAAACAACCGCAAATAGCAGCCACGGCTCACGATAACGGTACACTATCCCTACCAGGATCCAGAACGACGACGCTGAAAGGCTCGGATGTGGACGGAAGTAGAACGAAATCTCTTAGCTCAGTGGCCAAACCAGATGTTAAAGGAGGACCTGGAGATATTAGCGCAGACAGTTTTCAGCGGAGTGCATTTTATCAGTAATACTATGTTCACAATGGAAAGATAGGGATAATCGCACATCCTATGTGAGATTGAGTTGTTTGCAAAACTTCTTGGTGATGGATGGGTACTCAGTTGGTTAATGGGTGTTATAAGCACGGCGTCGGTGAATGAATGTTGATGGACCAATTCCTGTCATGAACAATTTGGTGTTGCTGCTGGTTTGATTGCAATCTATTTGTATGTGTCTGATACTTATCTCGCGCTCTACATTGCCAGCAATCGAGCATCCGTCTCTTCCAATACTGTGCAGAGGTTCCTCTCACTGATACAGATATCAATATACAGGAAATGTAGCTACATACATTCACTAACTACATTCACATGTATACAGCAAACCCTCAGATATCTCCAGCACTCGTACTTGCAAACATTTCAGACACTAGGGAGCGAAGTATACTTCATCACTCCATCCCTTTCCCTCCCCTTCGAACCGTACTGTGCTGAACCGAGCTAAGCAAAGATAATCTACAGTGCTTTACATGCTAACTTTCCTCAACACCCAACTTATCTACTAAACTGCTGAACTACCTACCAACCTACCATACCATCTGAACTAAGCCACAGCAACCGAGCATCCCAATGCCACAGTTCGCATACTAGTATCCACGTGAACCATTCCATCGTAGCGTATCTTCATGAACCTGCTACGTGTATTACATAAGACGTAGTATTATGACTCGACGGCTTAATACCAACATCAACACCAACACCAATACCGATACTGGAACTTCTGATCTACTGTTCATATACCTGCCTTTTAGATACCCTGCCCTACACTTATTCGTTAGAACCGACCTAACAACACAGTAAAACTCAATGCCCTGCTCTTCCTCCGCATTTTAATCAGTCAATCAGTCACTCAATCAAGCTACATACAGTAGTCGTAGCAGTTACATGCATACAATACTCCCTATCCCTATCCCTATCCATACTCTTTCCCCAGCCCAGCCCAGCCCAGCCCAGCTCAGCTAATAACCAATATAGAGTATGTAACTCATAGTAAAACACACCCCACTCCTACTGTAATCAACAGCAAGTGCCTTCCTTAAAACAACGTCTGCGCGATGCGATGCGCGATGTACTTACGTAGCAACGAGTTAAGAACGAAAGACCACTGTACAAAAGAAGTAATTCCACAAAACCTGTGAAGAAAGGAAAAAAGGGAGAAGAGGGTCGTTATATGCTGATGCTGATACTAATAGTAATACTGATGCTGATGCTAGAATAATGGCTGCACAAAACATACACATACTATGCAAGCAGTATACTGGACGAATCAAGATGGATTTTCAAGGGGGCCATGAGGAAGGCTGCGACACTTCTACCGCCGTCTCCCTTTATCGCCATCGCCATTGCCATTGCCATTGCCATTGCTATTGTCACCCGCTTGAAGTCGACGGACTGACTGGTGTTACATACATGTACGTGTAGGTGGGTATGTAAGATAGGTAAGATAGGTAAGATAGATGCACTGCATAGGCAGGGTACGTAGTAACTACTTCACCTTACTTCACTTCACTTACACTTATTCCCTTCACTTCCCTCCCCCTCCCTTCTAAGGACAAGCCGAGAACAACGGAGAACAGCGTGTATACAAGATACAATTCAAAACGATGTACAAGTGAGACTGTAAGTACTCAATCTCTGAAGGTGAAAGGGACGTTTAAACTAGGAGAAAATTGAATTAATATCAGCGGGAGAAAGGATCTGTCATGAATATTCTTTGTTAAGCAAGCAAGCAAGCTGAGTTGGAAATGTCCAAGCTATACTGTCCTATAGTCCTTTGTTTTTTGTTTTTCCTTTTTCTATCTGGGGGGGATAACACGCTGTTGGAGAGCTCTTGTGTTCTGCAACCGTCCCAGCCAGTGATTGTCCCGGTGTTCATCTTCACAAATTCCTTGAAAAGCTCTTCCTCCACATTGTATTGTAAAACAAATTATATTGAAAATCCATCGCTCAGCTCATAATCTCATTCATCCTGGTCTATCTGCCAGGGCGGGTAACGACTCGACACCTTCACTTCTCTGTGTGAAGGTAGGCCCCATTTCATCATAGAATATATTTGGCTAACCTGCTGTTCCAACGCTCCATGTTTAACTTAACAGTTTGTGAAGCAGACTCAAGCCAGTTGGTAGTCGACCATATCATTGAAACCATCACCAAAGTCAAGTTGATGATCAATTGTGTCGAACATCTCTGGAGTATACTCAGCTTCTGTGGCCACTGTCATGGCTGGGAAAAGAGTAGCATCTCCACCAGAAGGGTTGGTAAAAGGACCACCAATACCAAACAATTGGAAGTCTTCTTGTGGCATGTCATTACCAGTGAACATGATATCATCCATACCTTGGTTGATGTTCATGGTCATGTTCGTGTTTGGTGGCATTTCGTGAGCATTGGATGGTTGACGAGAATGCATGACAGCAGAATCTGGAGTTGGCAGACCTTGGTTGTAGTACATGTAATTTCCTGAGTTGTCGTCCATCATCATTGGTGAAGGTGTGATGGTACTGTAGGCTGGAGTTTGAGGAGTGTACTTCGCAATAGCTGAATTTGGTGTCAAGTATGGACCATTGTCATACCCAACGACGCCAGTGTTCAAGTCAAGAGGTGCATTGAAGTCGAAGTCGGTGGTAGGCATGACTGGAGCAGTATTTCGAGGGAAGAGAGGATTAGGATATTGCTGAGCATATCCAAAATCATTGAATGACTGTTCGTAAGGTGATTCGTTGATACTGCCAGAAACAGAAGCAGATCCTTCCCAGTTGGAGCCGGACGCTGGGCTGGCCGTGATAGAATAGCCTGTACCGGGGGTTTGTGGGGTAAGAGAAGGTGTCATGGCGGTAGCCTTGTCCTTGCCCTTTGCACGGTGGTAGGTCCAGTCATGCTTTTTCTCCATGTGTTGTTTGCAGTTGCTTTCTCGTTTGGTTTGGAACTCGCAAAACTCGCACTTGTACATCTTGGGTGCAATATTGTGTCGATCATTCATATGTCTGTCCAACTCTTTTTCTGTTGGCAAGCCGAATTCGTGGAACTTGCATCGTGGATCGGTACATTTGTAGGGTCTGGAGTGAGTCTTTTCGTGTTTTGAGAGGTCACACTTTCGTTGAAAGACCTTATCGCAGCCATCATGAGAGCAAGGCATGTTGACTATCTCTGGAATGTAACCTTTCTTGCGTCTGGCCATGGATCGCTCAACGTCGTCAAGGCCCGAGGCCGATCTCTTAAAGCCAGCCATTGGTACGTATGGAAGTCCTGTTCGCAAGGAGATACCTTCACCGTTCTTCCAGCGGACTAATTCAGCAAGAGTGCCTGATTCTCCAAGACCTCCTTCAAGAGTAATCTCGTCTTCGGCTGAGGGTGCAGACTCGTCCTCGACACTAGTGTTAGAACTACCAATGTGAGCGGCGAGTTGTTGGACTTGTTGCACAAGATCGAGGAAGTAACCGCTCTCGTATGCGCGGTCAGTTGATCGACGTTGCTCTGATTCTGAGAGGTGTTGAAATGTGTCAACAACAAGTTGAACAGTCAGTTCACCAAAAGCACGGTATTCAGATGCGGTGACAGTAAGTGACTTTCGAGTCGAGTTAGACCGAGACTTGGTTAGGAGGGGATAAGTAGTGCTCACCACAGGTTGATTGATCAAGGCTTGCTCAATATCGCGAAGGCATTGAAGGTTGTTGTTCTTTCTGGTACCTGCAATAATAGGTCTGAAGTCTTCAAACCGCGATTCTTGTAGAAGGGGTGCGAAGAGTCTTTTGTATATTTGTCGACGTCCAAATTGACTGAGGAGAGGTTGAGTGGTCGTCTTCTTTTTGGAGGATGGAAGTGGGTATCGAATTATCGTGAGTGGGGCAGGCAACGATGACCTGCTAGTTTTCTGTGAACGTGTCGACGACGCTTTAGCTGAATTAGTGTCTGTAAGGGACGTGTTAACACCACTAGCACAAATATACACACAACGGCGTAGCCAACCTTGAACCAAGTTTTCCGCGACCGAGCCTGAAAGTGAGTCACCAAGTGCACTATCTTTGTTTGACGTCAAGTCCAAAGCTTTCTCGAGAGTGCTACTCAAGTTCTTCTCACTGGGCGAGCCAATGGAAGATCCTATACCAGAGTCCACAGGGGATGAAATGCGTTGAGCTTTGGCCAATAGAGAATCCTCAAAGTCCCGGGCCGATCGACGACGAGTAGCAGGTCGTGAACCACGGGCACCGGAGAATGTTGCTTCAAAGTCTGCAATGGCGTCGGCGGCAGTCTCACGTCCGTTGAAGAGCCAGCTGGCAAAGGATGAGCGAGAATACGTTGTCGAACGCTTTTGAAGGTGAGCGATACTGAACACCGGATCGTCTTCAGTTGCTGGTGACGATGGCTGGTGGAAAGTCTCGGCCTTGGACAATGACATCTTACGCGGACCGCATGATGGAGTGTCAAGATGAAAAGAAGATGGTTTTGAGCGACGATGAGCGAGGGGAGAAGGTGGAGGAGGCATTGTAGAAGAAGACATGTTCAAGTCGGGACACTGAAAAGCAGATGACAGGTTGTGGACTAGTGTGGACTATGCACTGGTGAGTGATAGGTCTAAGCAGTCGACTATGAGTGGCTTATGACTCACCCGCACCAGTTGACTCTTCACACCAAGAACTTGGGAAACCAGTACCGTAAAGTCGAAAAAGGTTGAAATGCTGATGTGTACTCACAGGTGTCCAGGTGCCGGCTGTCGTTCCAGTCTGTCCAGGCACTCTTGACCAGAATGACCAAAGGCTCTTGTGTCTGGGTTGTGTATTGAAATGTCAGGCTGTGTTGGATGTACCGTATGAGGTACAAGATGACGGGAAGCTTGTGGCAAAGCTCTCGTTCAACACGGGTGGGGCAGTCTCGAGCTGGATGAGCTTTGAGGTGGAGAGGATAGAGGTATGAGTCGAGTGTCGGCCAGGTATGAGGCAAGGTGGTTTGAACAAATGTGCAAGCAGTTGGTGCGACCGTCGATAGCTACTGTCTCGCCTAGGCTGGAGGGGCAGTCGGCTGAGGCAGTGCCGAAAAGTGCCCAAAGATTCAGGTGTCGGATGGGGAAGTCGCCAGGCCAGGTGTTCTCGACCACGGAAAAGCTGATACTCGAATGAGAAGATGATGGATGATTGTGAGAGTTAGGAAGGGCGAGGCAGCGGATGACTTGAAGTTCAACACTGCGGCAGTGTATGAGGATGCCTATTCTCTTGGCCACTCTAAGCCTAACACTGATTGGCGTCGCCCTCGGAAGGATGCGCTATTCTTGCTATCGACTAGCATTAAACTTACACCGACTCCATGCTCCCAAATTAATCAGCAACCATCACGTCAGTAAGTTGGTCTGCGTTTGCACCAATGTGGTCATCACTTCTACGAACGCCTCTACAACTGCTTCACAATGCTGTGAAAGTCATTCAATCCCACATGCCTGGGTGGTGAAGAACAATTCAGTTGACGCTGCTTTATGAGCAATGGCTGGCGGATGTGTCGCTTGTTGTCGCACCTGATGCACCAATGTTCATTTGCAACGGGAGCTGCAGGGTTGATTTGAACAAGCGACGCGTTCCCATGATCGCGACTGGCATCATCTGGACACGGTCACACGAAAAGATAGCGCAGTACTTTCGTCGCCTATCCACCAATGATGGTAAGAGGAATATTACAGAAGGTGGCTCATACCAAACCTTAGCCACGGAGAGGGTGAATTTCAGTCCGACCCTTTTCACCTTGCATATCGCCTGGGCTGGAATGGGAATAGCCTGTCTCCCGGAGGAAATGTTGTTGTTATCACCGACTCTTCTACATTGGTCTTTCTCCTTCCACCTCTGAAGAATTACGCAGGTGATTATTGCCCCCCATACGTCGGATCCTTATGCTCTATCAACATGTGTTTGATATATTCAAGGCCTAGTCGTACTGTACAATTCAAACACATTTGTTGATAATGGACCAAAAGCAAGTCTAGACTTCGTCAATGATGGTTCACCGGTTGAACTAATAGTCACACCCATGCATGCCCACGTAAGGCGCTGTTCACGATTGAACTCCAATTACATGCGGACAAGCCTTGATCCGTGCCCATTTAGCGTCAGTTTCAGAGAAAGTCCCCGCTTACCGGCAGCCCGTATCGTGGCATTGCTAATCAAAGCCCTCACACCACTCAACGCTGGCTGAACTGATCTGCCTCGACCCGTCTGGCTGCAAAGCCAATCCTCGTAGAGCCGCATACAGGACTGTACTGTACGAACCTCTCTTGTCCAACCGTTTGACTGCATCCTGCTGTCTTTCTCACATTTCCTTTTTCAGGCCAGCCATTCTAACCGTTTTGAGCCTTCTTCCATTCTTTACACCAAGCATATTGTCTAGCGCTCCACGTGCATCGAGATGATCTTCATCATCCTAGCTGCTGAGACCGTGGTGCGTATCTCGTATGGCAAGCAATGCTAAAGTTCTGAAGTAAGGTGGTTATTCTTCGAGAGCTGAACACTCTCAATATTGCTGAAAGATTGGTGATTATCATGCTTGCCTCGAAAATGTAGAGAGTCCAGTCTTTGCGCATGGCATGACTCGGATAATAACACCCTTGGAACTGCGAAACTTCTTGTTGACTTTTCGTTCACGACCTGAGCGTTTCACCCAAATCTGTCAAGATCAAATTGATCCGATGCACGATGTAACTCATGTAACTCGCTCATTCCATGGTCTCTGAAAAGTCCATGTTCCAAAGGTTGGCGACAGGCTGGTTTCCGCCAAGCCAATTTCCGAGAAACATCGACATGCCTTCTGTTCCGGACGCATCAAAGTCGGGTATCAGATCGTGGTTTATGTTCTGGTGTGGGTATTGCATTCCCGTTGGGAGTGGCAGGAAACTCTGGTTCTGGTCGAAGCTCTCAAGCTGTGGCATTACAACTGTATCTTCCTGAGGATTGTAACTGCCGATAAATGGTTTGTTGCGCTCCACGAATGCTTTTGCTAACTTGCAGAATATCCTGGATAGTCCACAAACTTGTTCCGACTGTTGGGTGATGCCCTTTAGCGGTTTGAGTGACTCTTCTGTTTGTTGGAGAAGTGCAACGTCTTCCTTGCTTGATGATGCTAGTGCATGTAGGAAGACCACGATCAGTGGCGTCCACGATGTATATAGCAATACCCACGATACGTAACTGATCAAGATATCAGGATTATCGCCATATGACGTGAGGAGAGGATTGAACTCGAGGTGCTTCTGGAGACTTGCTTTGGCCGCTTCATAACACGCAGACGTGATCTCTACGGACGTGTTGGACGGACTGGCAGCACGATGGGTGGTTGTCAAGAGCGAGTAGTAGATGACGTCGAAAGAGCTGTACAACAAAAAGAAGAACTCCGGTAGGTGTGCAGGCTCGTTCTTGATCTATGTATACAATGATTATGGATCTTCCAGAGGGTATGAGAAGGTAGACTTACCGGCGAGAACTCAGTATGCCATCTTTCGAGCCGATGCGCTAAATCATCAACGTTCTGAGCTTTTGCTGTGGCAGTAGCATTCAAAGCTTGGAGTGAGTACAAGCGTTCATAGATCAACCCCTGCAGCCGGGATAATTCGATCGTTGCAATGAATGCCTTGTCCCAGGCTGCTACCCCTGGATCAGGGGACAGACCGAACAATTCCACGTCAATGTCATAATCTTGGATTGTGGGGCTATAACCTAGAGTAAGGGCCAGATTTTTGTCCATGGTGTACATTGCCCAGAAGACCTGGCGTTTCTCTTCTGCGAGTTCGGGAGGGTCATTCCGCATCGATAGTTTTCGATGGTAACCGAGGGTCAAGACTTGGCGAGCGCCTGACGATATCAAGGTCCAACATAGTAAAAGTTTCCCTTCTTCCTGTGCCTTCATCATCTGGTTGTGTGCAAGTCAGCCGGATTTCTGGCATCTATCATAGGGCATACTTACAGCAATGGACAGGGCTTTTGCACTCTCAAGGCTTGGGCTTGTAAGCAAATCGAATGTCTCTATTCCAAGATGAAAATTCCTTTCAGCTTGAGCACAATAGTCTCCCATGGCGGATGCATAGTTGTGACAAGCACCGTAGCTTTGGTCGAACATCATCTCTTTCATCACGTAAAACAGCAAGCCATGCATGAGGGTAAGAGCAGCCAAGGATACAGGTTGGGTGGGAAAATAGACACGTTGACACACGCGTTCAAGTTCCCTCTGACCTCTGAAAGCACAAGCCAGAAACATGGAGCAGTGTCTAGTCCTGAACTCCTGTAGTAGACTGAGAACCAACTGGGCCGGCAAGAGCGGGATTTCTGGGAGCTGACGAGGAGCGCCTGCGAAACCGAGACGAACTTCCTGCCTGATACCTGTTGATCCAGGTACCTTGACCAGATTGCGTAGTGAGCTCAGCGCATCAGCTAGATCGGCGGAGCCTCGAATACTTTCTAGAGATATGGCAGCGGCCTGACTTGCTCGAATAGCTTGACTCGTGAACGATGATGCCCCCTCGAACGCGGCGGGCGTTGCTATGTTCGACTGGTTCGTGTCGGACGTCGCATTGGTAGCAGGCGAGGATTCTACTACCGCATTTGCCGGCTTGTCGAGCCGAAGGTGGTTGAGGGCATCCTCGATGCCACTCAACCGATCGTTAATTTGTTCAATTTGCTTTTCACTGTTTGCAATGGTCAGAACAGATCGCAAGGAGACCAGTGGCTGAAATACTAGTTCGTGGACAGCAACACTCTCGAGCGATGCTCGACGGCTCGAGTAGCTGGGCGGCAAGTGATGCCAGACGTCTCACAATTCGAACAAGGTAACTGTCGATTGCAACGGATCTACGGAGTAACAAACTCGCCATTAGCAACAAGAACATTTCACGTCTGGTTATGCAGGCCCATACTTTGCGTACTCGACAGTTCTCACACTGCGAGTGTCGTCCATTAGCTTCTTGTACCACCAAGGAACGGGGGCAGCGAGCATACAGCCTTGGGCAATAGCGAGCCTGGGCTCGATCCGTCGCTGGCCGTGGCCTCCATGAGTCGAAGTTGGCTGTCGTTTACGGTATACGGTTGGCCATCAAACTAGCAAGTTCCAGAGGATTAAGCGAATGGGATCGGGAGGACCATTATGTCGGCACTTTCCTCCTCGGGAACAATATGATGAATCATGTCTACCTTATTGTTATATGACCAGGAAGAAGCTATCGGCTTCCGCGGGGTGCGGACATTTTCAATCGGCCACTTTTCTTCCTCTCCTTGGCGGCGGGATTAACTATTCAACTTCATAGTCCCCCATTTCAACGCGAATCTGTGATAGACGGTGTTGAAATGAGGAAGGATCTGGTTGCTCGTCAGAGTTCAAGCAGCAGCTAGCAGCGGTGACTCAAGCTGATCCCTTGGCTTCCATGTCGATTGCTATGCCCGGCTAACTTGGCCAAACTCAACTAATTCGCTGACTCGGTCGAACCACCTTTGAAGTGTCAAAAATAGTAGTTTTGATCTTCATGCGTACATATTTCTGCATCCTGAACTCTCAATTCTTCTAGCAACCTGCTTCAGGCAGCGGAGGCCTCACGCCAACTGATAAGCAGTCGAAGAGTAGTTTTTAGCCAGGGACCAAGCGCTTGTTGTTCATCCGAGTCCGCCAGGCCACCTCTCTTCAACCACTTTGTACAGCCAACTACAAGAGCCCAGTTCTGTATCCTGACCTCCGTTGGTCTTCATTGCTTCGCCCTTGAACAATTCAGTTTTGGAATCGAAATCTATCAATGCTGTCACCTATTGAGACTTCGATACTTCAGTTCTGCAGTGTGGCGAGGCGCAATTGATTCTGAGACCATTCCTTCACACGGGCTGAAATAAGCTGCCTGCCTGGAGGCCTCCCGAGCATAACAGTGTATATCGTACTGATTCGGTTTGTGTCATATGGCAGCTGGACAACACCCTGTTCGCTCTATCTGATGAACATCTGATCGTCCGAAGGATCAAGTCTTGTCTGTCACGATTGTACCCATACTTTCTTGCGGTAGTCAGGATTTTTGTCGCAGGACAACATGTCCAAGGAGAAGTCGAGTACTGAGAACGAAACTCCAGAAACCATCAAGGTCAAGGATGATGCAAATGATAAGAAAGCAACAGAAACACAAGCTGGAATCAAGGATTTTCTAAGGATATTCGCCTTCTCTGACAGTTTAGACTGGGCCCTCAATGCTGTTGGTGCTTTAGCCGCCATTGCTTCCGGATGTTCACTTGCTCTGTGAGTAGTAAACCTCTTCCCTACTCTAACACGAGGCATGCTGATAGTCATCAAAAAGGATCAACATCGTGTTTGGTGGCTTCGTCACGCAAGTCCAAAACTTTGCTCAAGAAGGTGATCGAGCAGGCTTCCAGTCTGCAATCAATCGATATGCCTTGTACTTCGTCTACCTTGCCATCGCTCGGTTCTGCCTGACATATGTCTACACTGTCGCCTATAACATTTCTGCAGCCCGTATAACGAGAACTATCCGCCGTCGCTATCTTCGATCCACTCTGTCTCAGGAGGTCGCTTTCTTCGACGAAGGCAGTCATGGCTCTATCTCATCCCAGATTGTCACAAATGGGAACATGATCCAGCAAGGAATTGGTGAGAAGTTGGCCCTCAGTATTCAATCTATTTCGGCTTTCGTCGCGGCATTCATTGTTGCCTTTACAACGAATGCAAAGCTCACCGGTATCACTATATGTATAGTTCCTGCCATGGTCATTGTCATTTCAATAACTGCAGGTATCGACGCAGGATACGAGACAAAGATACTGGCTTTGTATGGCCAAGCAGGCTCCTTTGCAGAAGACGTCATATCAAGCATGAGGACTGTCCATGCCTTTTGGGCACGAGCGAAATTGGTCGCCAAATTTGACCAGTTCCTTGCAAGAGCACACACGATTGGCCAAAAGAAATCGAAGATATATATGGTTCTCTTCTCGTGTGAGTTCTTTATGGTCTACTCGGGCTTTGCCTTAGCCTTCTGGGAAGGTCTTCGGATGTATAACTCGGGCGAGATTACCACTTCTGGTACGGTAGTGACAGTCTTGTTTAGTGTTACTGTGGCCGCAAACAGCCTGACACAACTTTCGCCAAATTTTATCACCTTCACAACCGCCACTTCTGCAGCAGCAGTTTTATTCAAGTGTATCGATCGAGTGTCGGAGATTAATCCGCTGAACGAATCAGGGGAGAAGCCAGAGATTGTCAAAGGTCATATCAGCCTGAACAGGTTGAATTTCACATATCCAACGCGTCCAAATGTTGCTGTGCTGGAGGACTTCACCTTGGACGTGCCTCCAGGCAAGGTCACAGCCTTGGTTGGCGCCAGCGGTTCAGGAAAGAGTACGATAGTCGCCTTACTAGAACGCTGGTACGACCCGAACAGTGGTAGCATCCACCTTGATGGCAAACCAATCAAGGACGTCAATCTGCGATGGCTGAGAACCAACATTCGGTTGGTGCAGCAAGAACCTGTCCTTTTCATGGGCACTGTTTTCGAAAATGTCAAGTATGGTCTGATAGGCACAAAATGGGAACACTCACCCGAACAAGAACAGCAACACCTTGTAATTGAAGCGTGCAAGCTTGCTAATGCTCATGATTTTGTCTCGGAACTTCCTCAAGGATATGATACTGAATGTGGTGAACGCGCCGGACTACTGTCTGGAGGTCAGAAGCAACGCATTGCGATTGCTCGCAGTGTTATTTCTCAACCATCTGTGCTGTTGCTGGATGAGGCTACGAGTGCCTTAGATCCACACTCGGAGGGGGTCGTCCAACGTGCCCTCGATAAAGCAGCGAAGCATCGGACAACCATAGTCGTGGCACACAAACTAGCCACGATAAAGAACGCCGACAACATCGTGGTCATGTCCAAAGGTAAGATCATTGAACAAGGCAGCCATGAGTCTCTCCTTGAACGAGACGGAGCATATGCCAAGCTTGTCCGGATTCAAGATCTTGGCAAGGCTGCCGAGCAAGAGACAGAAGAGGAGGAGAATACGGTCTCCAGATCACACAGTTTGGTGGTGGAGAAGAATGTTACACGCTTCCCCACCAAAGACATCGAGAGGATGGAGCAGCAGAAGGATCACGGCAATTACGATTTACACAAACCTATCAGCATGGTTAGAGTAGTATGGCAGCTCGTCGTGGAACAGAAAACGCTCGCCATTCCCTACACTCTCATTCTCTTGGGGTGCTTTGCTGGTGGCGCCTTCTTCCCAGCACAAGCACTTCTGCTTTCTAACTTACTGAACGTCTTTACTTACGAAGAGCCTCGCAGGACAGAGAGAGGCAACTTCTTCTCGCTCATGTTCTTCGTGGTGGCTCTGGGCAATCTTGTCGTGTATGGGATACTTGGATGGGCTTGTAACACAGTTGTGCAAGAAATGACCCACCGATATCGACGTGAGCTGTTTGCTTCCATATTGAAGCAAGATATGCAGTTCTTCGACAGATCTGAAAACACGGCTGGAGCTATGACTAGCCGACTTTCATCCAACCCCCAAGCAATAACAGAGTTGATGGGCTTCAACATTGCGCTCATTCTTCTCAGCTTGATGAGTCTGGTCGCTAGCTGCGCGTTAGCATTAGCCTACTCGTGGAGATTGGGGGTGGTGGTGGTGTTTGCAGGTCTTCCCCCACTTGTCGTCTCAGGCTGGATTAGAATGAGTCTCGACTTGAAGATGCAGAATGACAACTCAAAGCGTTATGCCAACAGTGCAGCCTTAGCTGGCGAGGCAGTTACCTCAATCCGCACTATATCCTCTTTGGCTCTTGAGGAAACAGTGCTGAGACGGTTTCAGGGTCATTTAGTGGATGTGATCCGCAAAACAATTCTACAGACCCTCCATATAATGATCTGGTTCGCCTTGACCCAATGTATTGAGTTTCTCTTTATGGGTCTCGGATTTTGGTACGGGTGTCGTCTTCTGTCCGAAAACAAAATCTCCGAGCAAGACTTCTACGTCGCTTTCCTTGCTACGTTCTTCAGTGGCCAAGCAGCATCAAACTTCTTCAGTTGGAGCACCAGTATCACAAAAGCAAAGAGCGGAGCAAACTACATATTCTGGCTTCGCAACCTCCAACCACGAATTGCCGAGACAATCGAAAACAAGCATCTGGGCCCTTCCCCTGACGAACAGCAATCGCCGTCTCTTCACGACCTACGCTTCTCCTATCCTTTGCGTCCAGAAACACAAGTCCTTCGTGGAGTATCACTCAACATCAAGCCCGGCCAATTCGTTGCGCTTGTAGGTGCATCAGGTTGTGGTAAGAGCACGCTGGTTGCTATGCTTGAGCGGTTCTACGATCCAGTAACAGGTATGATCACACTTGACGGAAGCAGCGACGAGACCACTTCCGACATTGTCGACATGTCCCCTCGTCTCTATCGTTCCATCATCGGCCTGGTACAACAGGAACCGACACTCTACCAAGACACAATACGTGAGAACATCGCACTTGGTGATCCGGACAACGACGCGATGCAACAACCATCTGAAGAGCAGGTCATCCAGGCATGCAAGCAAGCAAATGCATGGGACTTCATCTCCTCTTTACCTGATGGTCTATCAACACTCTGCGGATCTCGCGGCTTATCCCTTTCCGGTGGTCAAAGACAGCGTATCGCAATTGCGCGTGCCCTGATACGAAATCCGAAAATCCTGTTACTCGACGAAGCAACCAGCGCGCTCGACACCGAGTCAGAAAAGATCGTTCAAGCAGCACTTAGCGATGCAGCCAGAGAAGGCAAGCGTGTGACGGTGGCGGTTGCACATCGACTTAGCACCATCAAAGATGCCGATCTGATCTGCGTTTTCTTGGGTGGAAAGATTGTAGAAATGGGTGTACATCGAGAGTTACTAGATCAGGGAGGTCTGTACAGCAAGATGTGTGCTGCACAAAGTTTGGACAAAGCTGTTTGAGCGTGTACAGTACCTTGTCGCTATGGTCAGCTAGCCATCTTGGCTTCGTACGTGCAGCGTTCGGGGGGAAGGGGGCCTGGATCCTTTCACGGTCAAGCATAGCGCGACTGAAACTATAAATAATATTTCATAGCATAATTGAATGAAATATATACTTCACCTTTGTCTTCATACCACCGGGTCTGCTATTCCTCCGCTCGACTAAGCGCATTTCTTGTTGTGTATTCCAAAAATAAACGTGACACCGCCTGGGGTGTTGGTGTAAGGGTGTAACTCATCCTGAAATGCACTCCAATCTACCGAACTAGGCATACGTACGTAAGTCGTGGCTGAAGGATCGACTTTTGATGGTTCCTAGCTTGTAATTCGCTGTCACAATTCTTGTGTACTGTACTGTTGTACATCAATCGCATGAGTTTATTGGAATGAGTGCGTTAAGTACTAGCGGGGTATCATGAGGAGGTACGAAGTGGTTGCCCAAGGCGGACGCGAAAGATCTGCGGAGT
>Ga0115846_100254_pt1 | contig 28548 bp, 22 predicted proteins | sample InSIn5gowninarea_2_FD_83860 | JGI IMG/M metagenome (GOLD analysis project Ga0115846, IMG submission 83860) | reverse complement strand
TATTGCTGAGCTTTCGTTTTGTTTCGTTGTTTATATGCTACCTTACCTACGAAGATTTGTCGTCGGTAACGGTGACGGCAACGGCAAGGTCAATGATGCAACGTTCGGCTTGACGCTCTTGTTTGGGGTTAAACCTTGTGCGACACTATCGCATCGAAGCAGGGACGTTAATCGATGAGCATTCGTTCTATCCTGTTCCAGAAAGGATGATTAGCTGCGAACCAGGAAAATGCTGCAAGCTCTACGGACGCAACAACGGAAAGCCATCACCACCGGATATTGAGATTCCTCTGGATACGATAATGACATCAATCAACGTATTGATCTTTGCATCAACAATTTCCTCACACGTATGCGGTCCTGTGTTTACTGATATGCTGAAGTCATTTGTTCAACTGCCGGTCGCTGATGGCTTCCTGCATGTCATGCTTGTCATCTCTTGAATTTGGATGACAGGAGATCAGATTTCCAGTGTGATGCAGCAGTAGCGTGGAGAGCTTGGGGCCAGGCCGGAAAAGGAAGTCGCACAGAGTGTGGGTGGGAAACAAGGTTCGATCATGGGACAAGCCCCAAAAATCACATGGCCATAAGCCCAATCAAGAGCGGCAAAAGACACTTCAACGTCCGTCCTGGAATCCTCGTCGAAGCCACGTGGAAGATTTAAGCTTCTGACGCTTGTTAGTTCTTGAAATTATCGCTTTATCGAAGACAGTACAGTAACGAGAATCCGTACAGTAATTGGCCTCTCCCTCCCGACACGTGGATATTTCACAACTGTCTAGTAGCTAACATATTGTCCGAGGGGATGAAAAGACAGGTGAGCCCTGATTCGTTCTGCCGTTACAAGTGTTGCTGTGCTTAACCAATGCCTACGTAGGCGGTGTACGGAACTATTTCCAGCTCGCCTGCGGCCACAGGAAAGCCGCCACATATGTCATTGCTCAAAGTAATCGGGTCCCCATTTTATGAACAATCTACAACGTAAGCCACCGACCGAAGCGAGAGGACAAGATCACTACTTACAGTAAACACTCATCGCTAAGCGAGCAATGGTTGAAGGGGATGATTAAAACAAGATGCTGCGGATTAGGGTCCAAAACGATAGCTGATAATTTGTCGAACGCATAGGCTAGTATCCAAGATTTCAATCTTCGGATGGCTATCTGTTACTAAACTGGTAGACAGGATATCCGAAAGGCTTTCACATGACTCTCGATGCATGCGTACATTATATGTGTATATCTTAATTGCAGCACACGCACTTGCATTGGTAAACAGGTTGTGCCGCAAAAGTACCGACACTACGTGCTACACCTTGGACTTGGATTCAGCAGTGGCGGTCTTGGTGGTGCTGCACGGAAGCACCGCTTGGACCAATGTTTCGAAGATGTGTTGTGCAGTATTGTAGCATAAAAGAAGTCAGGCCACAAACAATCTGTCGACAAGTACCAAATCGCACCATCACAGTGTCTGCTTGAGCGAGAAACCGCCTGTACAAGGAAGTTTCCTCCCGTGCCGTCATTACGAGCATGGGTATTCGTGTACACTGCCCCATACGTATGGACGATATTGCACCTGGTACCGCATCCCGTTCTTTCTGTTAAGCGACAAGCAGAGGGGTGTCTATTGCATGAATCTATTGTATGTTCCTTCGTACACATGGTGTTGCAAGCGATCGGTGGTATACCTCAAATGGGTGAGTATTCCGCACTCAATGGAGGGCCGTGGCAGCAAGATTGACAGAGTTACCAGTAAAATACAGTATACTCTCGGTCCGGGGCTTCACATACCCCCACTTCCTCGTTACCGTGGCCATGGGCCTGGGATCAATTAGCTGGATCCTCGGTCTGGCCGTGGTGGATCCTCATTCTAACCGTCACAACCCTCACGCCACAATGGTTGGCCGTTGTCTTCGACACAACAGTCGACAGTCATCACTGCAAATCTTTCGAAATTTAACTGTTTTTCAACATCAAATCTCATACCACCTTTGTATAGTCTGTCAATTATTACTCGTCACCCAGTGCGTTTCCACGACAGATTACTGTACTGTATAGCGAGAGGCTAGCCAACAACCCCACCTTGTGCTGTTGGTCGGTGCTTGAAGTGCAGATTGCTGATCTTTACCACATACGATTATAGACACGTACAAGAATGTGTTGATTGGCTTGGCTTGACTTACAATACGACATTCAGCCCCTCCTTTCTTCGACCACTCACTCAAATGGGATTATAGTGGATCTACTGGTCCCTGTCACCGAAGACTGGATCTCTGCACCTTTCAACACGAAAGCTACTAATGTCGAGTAAGGATACATTTCTTGCACATCTTTCAACTCGAGATGATTCGGAAAAGCAACTCGGAATTCTAATCGGGCCCTAGCTAATCGTCCACTAGCAAGTGAATTAGATACACTATCGGGGTTTAATGGATGATGATCACAGTATCAAGTTCTTATGGACATCACTGCCTCGTTTCTCTAGATGATCGCAGCTACTACAATTTCGCCTGACCGTTGATAACTTCTTTTACAAATTCCAGGGCGCTGACAGCAAAGGCGAGCATGTTTTTTTCACGGTCGGTCCCCATTCCTGTGTCAAGATCCTTTTTCTTGGTTTCAGATTCGGTTGCCACAGCCAGTGCAACATAGCCGCTGGTGTCTTTGTCAGCATTGATGTTGACATCTTCAACTACCTCGGGCATTGACTTACGGAGTTCTGTTAGGCGTGGTGCCACCTGTTGGACCAGCTGTTCCGCTCTTTTCAACCAAAGGTTATGTTAGCTACAGAGATGTTGCATGGGTTGTAGGAATTTTGATGTAAGAACGAGATCAGCGTCAAACATACCTCAGATACACAATATGTGGACTCGAGTTTTGCTCGAATATTTTCGGCAAGGCCCGCGACGACATCGGGGGTTGGTCCTTTATAACTGTCGATGTTTGCTTGAGTCCATCCTGCGAATTGGATGCGCGATGGTAATGTGTAGAGCTGAAAGCAATCATGCGAGCGTTAGCAAGGCTACGGACTGAATGCTTGCCATATCTGAATGCTTCAGTCTACCTACAGTAAGTCCACCTTTGTAGATGCCACTTGCGCCAGGAGTGGCCAGGAGTGCCGCAGATATTAAACCTCCTGCTGCTGTTTCAGCGACAGAAATGGTTTCTTTTCTCTGCTTAAGCAATGCAGCTACCTCGCCTGCAATTGCCTTCAGATTTGAGGGAATGATCTGCCCCGCCATTGTATTGGAAGTTATGGTACGATTGGTACTCTTGTACTTGGAATCAGTTCAAATGATGAAGTATTTCCACAGTAACACTTATGATCATTTCGTATTGCCTCCGTCCTTGATGAATCATAGTAGATATAAATCCAGCAGCAGCAGCGGTAGTGGGGTAGTGCTGGTATGGAAGCGGAGCATGTTCTCCAATTATCGGAGGGTCAATATTTATTCAAAACAATCATGCAAACAGTACGGATTTCACGGTTCTCACAGATCCAGTCATGGGCATTATTGTTGATGGACTTGTCAACAGCGGTTCCTTTGTTGCGGGATCGAGCACAGAGCCTACGTCTGTAGCTCAAGCTCATCATCGATTACCTAATCCGACAAGATGAGGACTGTTTGTAGGACTTTTGTGTTCTTTACTCTGTGCCGTTCAACTCTCATATTTGCAGTGAGTAGAGGGTTCACAGTGTAAGTCTTGCTTCATATTCGACTGCTGGACAAGCTTTACAATGGTCAGCCTCCTATGATAATCCAGAGAACCATCTCGTTTATGCCGGTAGGAATTGTTGTTTGGCTATTGCTTGTTAGTTCCCTTCACGTACAATACAACAACTGACAAGAACAAACATCCAAATCTACAACTAATCCATCAATCTGTACATCGATATGATTCATGCTTTATCTGTGTGCGGTGCGACCGTTTCTTTCAGTTGTTCAATGTCACCATATTTATACAGTCTCCAAAAGGGAGCCATCAGGCGGACCAGCAAGCTCACAGGATTACCTCCGATTAAATCCTCTTCCATACTCACCGCAAAAACACCATCTACAACCCATACGTCTGTGATGCCCCCTGAGGAACGAGCTCATCATTACTACTCCTGGGCCCATATGGCTGACCCTGGTGGACGCTGCCACTGGCATGGTCCTATCTATCCTAGCACATGTTGTGATTCTTATGAGGGTATGCCAAGATACCGCCATGAACAATGTAACAATATGTTTTTGCCGCAAGCACATCTGCCATCATACCATGCTCGACAACCAAGGCCATATCATTGGAAGGCAGAGGGCGAACCGAACTCTTTTGACGGAACGGTAGGTTGTAGGCGGCAACCTTACCTGATACCCATTGCAGCCAAGGAAGAATATGGAGGTCATCCAGTTGAGATTGTGAATCATCAAGTTGAAGAATTGCCTTCTTCTTCACGACTCCATTCAGACCTGTTGAACCGGGATGCGCACGGATGGTTGGACTCTATGGACAATATGCACAAATTTACTGCCAGAGAAGCACCTGAGGAAGTCATTGAGACCATGGAATTCAAAGCTGCTACAGAGAAGCTCTATACCGTTCTGGTCAAAGCCGAGAAGTTGCTTGACCTCTTCTTTCGTAGCTTTCAACAAGAAATGAGTGCTCTGTACATGGATCGTGTTGCAGCTTGGAGACTCAAGGTGATACTCTACAACAAAGACCTTGTACTGCCAAACGTCAAGCATGAAGAGGCAATGCAATCTGTCGGTAAGCACCACTTCATGTGTTTGATTTGCGAGTTTTGCTGATTGAGTCTACAGATTATGGTGAGAACAACAATGCCGTGAACGACGAGAAGGCAAGCTTCGCAGAGTTGGAGGAGCAGATCAAGAAGCATCTCGAAATATTGTGTGCTAACAATCTTGTGCCTACTCAGCCCACAAGGCAACCACAGATAACGCACCACACTGAGCGAGAACGAGCAAAACAAGAGCTCGACCTTCCAGACACCAGCCTTATTGAGCTTGAAGTACAGAATGAGGTTGCGCAGGCACTGATGCGGAGTGTAAGGGGTATCAAACCAACCATCATCACCAATGTGAGCAAAATGAGTACCGATTATCATGCCGCCCGCAATGCTTTGGCAGCTATGAAGAAACTGAAAGAGATTCTCAATTTGTATAAAAGATGTTGGCAGCGTGAGCCACAAGATAGATCAGATGCACAACAGTCCTATTAGCGCAGGGTATCACGAATGGATGTTGATATCCCGAACGATGCCCAGACATTATCTGCTTATTTCTGAATGTTGGTCTGTTATGAGCAGATTACTCACATGCAGGTTGAACATTGTGAACTGCGGGTGTCGTTTTTAATTCTCGAGGACGTCGCTTCTACTGGGGCTGGTCCAAGTGTAAAATAGATGCCTTAGACATACAAGTTGGACCTGATTCAAATTTGTTTGATAGCTTTCTACTCACCTGTTATATGTCAACCTTAATGCAAATGCCTCACTACGTGGTTCCAACTACAGTATCTACTGATCCCTTTCCGGGAGGTTGAGCACAGCAATTCCACAAAGAGGTGATGAGAACAGCAATCGCCAGTGATTAATGATCAGTACAATCTGCTGTCAGTTCTCGGACCGAACCTACCGCCGTGTCAATACAGACCCGTGTCCTGTACTGTACGGTACCTACGCTCGGACTGTCATGGTCCAAGGTCTTCATTCTCTCCTCTCAGCAGGGGCAAAGACATCGCTTCGACGGGGTCACTATTGAGGATGACACCCATCGGTTAACAATCATCGCCTGCCGTGTTGAAGCCAACTACAGACTTTGAACATCTGAAATGCCGTCATTCGTCAGCCTATTAATCATTGTCGAAACCCAAATGCACACAGTAAGCGCCGGCCGCGGGTGGGGGTGGTCGAGCCCGACAAGGATTATCGGGCAATTTTCCCTTCGTTGCCAAACGGAACAAGGTTTATTAGCTTCGAGAAGGTTTCCCATCCTCCATCGAAGGCCAAACCTTGTGCCTCGCGAAACGCAAGCGAGATTCCTTCGTCACTACTTTAGTATGTCTTGACATTCTTTCGTGTCAATTGACTCGTTCCCTCCAATCCTAACCATCGTGGCAAAGACTGCCGCGGTCATGAGAGCTTACCAATCGGGCATACGCGTACGGAACGCGCTGTTGCCGACAGGAAGTTCACATCTAGTCAATACCAAAATCTCTACTCCGCAACGAGCCTTGCCATTCGAGTTGTGTTTGCACGTAGAGCAGCAGAAACACCATGGTTGTCGAAGGAGGCGACGGTCCCGCGAATGTTTACCGCATCATGCATGTTACACACAATTACATGTGCTTTGTGGTCCCGAACAACCTTGTCTCTAGGCACTCGAAATTACTGTGAACATGCATAGCAAACTGTCCCATGACCAACTGCACAGGGGTGGGAGATCTTCGATGCATATGTGTTGACAGCGGACAAGTGCTCGCTCTCGGAGAATAGCTGAAGGCTAAGGTATGCACGAGCGGCAAAGCTCTGGCTCTATTACTACGTCGCTGCTCATTTCATACGAGAATACAGTGGCTTCATGGCCCTGTAATGCTGGACGTTGGACAGTACTTTGACACTCAGCAAAGCATACAGCCTGGCACTGTAGTGATGGCATGCATTGTCGTCCAGCACATGGCAAAAAAAAACAGAAAGTAATACAGCCCCGGATTTTAGGGGACAATTGTCCAATCAAGGGGTGTGTTGAGTCACAAGCCTATAGAGCCCTAATAGAGGTCAGCTTGTCGTTCTACCAACTTGTCGTTATATCACTCGAAATAGATCCCTCAAGATGAGGTGCATCAACCCTAGAACTCGTCTCAATATCAGCTGCGCATATTCATCCTTGCAGCGGTATTCAGACATCTTGGTATCTTCTTCGGCCATCAGAACACCGAGGGTAACCAGGCTAGATCGCCCTGTTGATGATCATGAGATCCAAATGCCAGACAGCAGTGTAAACTACCTAGGTATATGCACACATGCCAGAACAAGGCACGTGCCTTCCTATCCAGCCAGCCAAGTATGAGCTTTCAGATTGTCACTGGCACGTAACGATTACGCTGAAAAGTACTGTAGCAGGTTTCCTCATGCACAAGTAAGCAACAGCTGTACATATGCATGGTGGCTTCTTAAGTTCTCTTGGCACTCTCCGAACCGGACATCAATTGGCCAATTATCTACGACAACCGTTGCGAAGGATGACATGATCGTCCTGCTGCTGTCCTGTATCTGGGTATTTATTGCGCCTCTTCTCCAGCTAACCTCTTGTGATGTGGCGTACTTGGGCTAAGGAAATGTACTGTATTCCTAGTGTACCAGGTTCTAGATGGAGGATGCCCTTCCAATGATAAGCTCTAGCACGGCCCAATACCTGTTCTCTGGTCATCGTCAGACCACAATGGAATTGATTAATGAGGAGTCATCCTTCTTGGGTGCTCGTTGACCAAGCAACCCTTCTCGGGATGTCGTTCACCATGCCGACATGACGACCAGTTTGCTGGAATTGAGTTCAATCAAAATAACAGTCTTGTTGGCAGGAAAAGACAAGTGAACCTTGTCATCACCTCGATCATACACCTCCAGGTCAGTCAGTCGAACCACCCCTTGTATCCCACTCATTCCAATGTGGTCCACGCTTGCCACGTCGGTCGGCTCGCCGGTTCTTGGCCGACAGTCGAACTTCAGAAAGGCTACCTAGGTACCTATCGAGGCCTTGCCATTGACACACATGAATACCTGAGGCCTCACACTGAACATCTCTTGACGCTAGCACTGTCTCTGTTGGAGTGTTCTTGTTTGACCTACAACTGCTCTATTCAAGATAGAGCAGTATACATGGAGCACACTTCAGACTTACGAACCTGAAATCCTACCATGAAATGCACGTCTACTTATCAGACACATCAGTAAGCCTGCAGAAAGGCAGACCTCGTTTCACTTGGGTATCTGATCCCATTTACAAATCACATTGCAGATCGATCAAGCTGTCGCGATGATGGGTATCGATATCAGTTCAATGGCGATGACCGTATTCAGGTTGACAGATGTCTATTGCTCTTCAGCTAACATATATTCACTACCTCACCTCCTCATCCTTCCTCTTCTGTTGTCGTCACTATCTTTATGGCCTCACAAGGACTCTCAAATACGCCTTTACTCGGATGAAGATTTCCATCGCCCATTTTCCTAGCTCTTGAACTCACAGTACTGACATGAAAACCAGCCTCTCGTCTGCAGCAGCACTTACATTACATGCTAGGTTGCAATGATACCAAAGCTGATACACCCTCCGCCTCGACAAGCACCAGCACCAGGTCTCTCAGCACACGCAACACCAGCAACCAAATATTTTCTGCAACTCCCCCTACCAACCATTCACCCACTCATAACCTGTCTAACTCTCTCTAATAAACTAAATTTCTCTCCTATCTCCACCTCTCAGTCAGGGCTATGAAAAAATCCATTATCGTTGACAGCTACACACTATTGTCATTCTCCTTTCCCCCTTACCACACCCCTTCCTCTCACACATCACGACAGCAACATCAACAGCACCAGGCCATCAACCCCCACACTCTCACAACACAACACAGCACGACACTCAATACCGCCCCACCATTCCTACAGTATATCCATCCTGTATTTCATCCCCACCCTCAGAAAAACAAAATCCACATCTACTGCAAATCAACAAACACGCTACCCTAATCAATCAAGTCCCTATTCCCTTCCATAAAACTCCCACCATCGAATCATCAGGATAAATCCGTACCAGAACCTCAACGGCCCAAGAGACCTACCTCGTGGCATTAGTATATGTTACCTCTAATTCTAATCCTAATCCTAAACCTAAGCCCATCTACAATACGAAAAATAAAATGAATATCGAAACAACGTCCCTTATCTTTCTTATCATCGTCTCCATCTCACCACTAAACCTATTTCACTTCAAGGCGACAAGCGGTAACATCAGTAGCCTCAGTAGCATCATTGACCTTGCCGTTGCCGTCACCGTTACCGACGACAAATCTTCGTAGGTAAGGTAGCATATAAACAACGAAACAAAACGAAAGCTCAGCAATACATATCCGCTTCGTTTCCCTTTCGTACTTTCATACTCGCGAAGCATAAATCAATCAATCCATTCAAAGTCTAAACTTCATCGTACCGGATTGTTCTGTACTGTGTTGTGTTGTGTTGTGTTGTGTTATACAACGTCCATCCAAATATACCACTACGTACTTCAAAACCCCCTTTTCTCCCTCCAGGTAAGAAGACAAAGTCGTGAAATCATACGCAAGAAACACGATCCATAAAGTCATGACATGACATGAACATAAACCATAACCACTTCCGCTGAGACAACAACAGCAAGCACCGCTACAGCTCCTCCAGTGCAACGTTCGGATGCAAGACATACCTCCTACTCGCATTCCTCCTTCTCTCGTCATCCTCATCCTCCTCCCCATCAGCATCATTCAATTCCCGGTCCCCATCATCTTCCTCCTCTTCTTGCAACACCATAACCTCCATGTTCCTCTCCATCCGCTTGAGTACTTTCCTCGCCAACTTTGTTTCTCTCGCCATTTCCTCTTCGGTGCCTACCTCGTCTTCAATGCCTTCGAGATAATCCACTATCAGGCTCTCCATGTCGATTCCGCCAACAGGTGCTTTACTAGATCGTTCTTGATCCACATCTTCTTCTTCTTCAGCCGTTTCAGGTTGCGCTTGTGCGGTTTTATCTTCGTCCTCGGCTAGCCGGCGGATAAAGAAGTTGCGCATCTTGGTGTATTTCTCCGCTGAGATCTTGGTGCGTGGTCTCGCTGCAGTGGGATCTCGCTCGCCGTTAGCAGGTTGGTAGCCGTTACCATTTCCGCCTGCGTCGGCCATGGGTGAGTCAGCGTCAGCGTCGTGTTCGTTCTCGTGGTCTTGTGCTTCGCCGTTGGTGGCTGTGTTGTCTGCGGGCGCTTCGTCGTCTTCGTCGTCGGAGTCAAAGCCTACATCGTCCCGCTCGACGCTGATGATGCTTTGTCGAAGGAGATTGTATGCTTCGATCACGAAAGCGTCTGATATCTCTTCAACGCAGTTCGCCTTGGCGATGGCTTCACTTAATCGGATCAGAGACTCGAGCTGTCGGACTGTGATGCGGTAGCTGTTCCTGCCGAGACCGCCGCTGTCGTTTGCTCGAAGATCCTTGTACTTCTGTACCAGCAGTGCTTTGGCAGAGGGAGTGAAGACCGGCTTGAATGTACGTGCAAAGCGGATGTATCGTTGTAGTTGCTCGGTGCTAAATTCTGGCTTCACGAAATCGTCCCTTAGCATGTGAAGATTGACAATATGTGTGGCCAGATGTCGGTCTACATCCTCATTACACTCATCCAGTACAACGAAGAACAAGTCGAAACGAGACATGATAGGTGCAGACATATTGATATTTGCTCGTAGGGTAGCTTTACGATTGTATCGTCCGCCTACTGGATTTGCCGCAGCAAGGATCGATGTCCGAGCGTTGAGAGTAGCGTGGATGCCAGCTTTGGCGATTGAGATAGTCTGTTGTTCCATAGCCTCGTGAATAGCCACTTGATCTGCAATGTCCATCTTGTCAAACTCATCGATGCAGCAAGTGCCCGAGTCTGAGAGCATGAGCGCACCCGCTTCAATTGTGAACTCTCCCGTCTCTTCGTCCTTCACTACAGCTGCGGTAAGACCGGCGGCCGAGCTTGCCTTACCGGACGTGTAGACTGCGCGAGGCAAGAAGCTCGCAATGTATTTCAGAAATTGAGATTTTGAGGTTGATGGATCACCAACCACACAGATGTTGATGTCACCTCTCAGTGCCATACCTTCAGGAGTCATCTTGCTGACACCCCCTAGAAGCTGGAGGAGAAGACCCTTCTTGACAATTTCGTGACCATAGACCATCGGTGCAAGACTGTTGACCAAGCGTGAATAGATCTTATCAGTGTGTACCATGTAACGAAGGTCATCGACCTCTGCAGGGGTGAGAGTCTCGAGATAGGCTTCTTGAGCATCCTCACCTGACTCGAACGTTTCATGAAGGTCAACTTGGTGCAAGGAGTTGAGAATATTGGTCGATTGACCATTGAGCTGGGATGCTGCCTGTCCTTGTGTAGAGGTATCAGGATGTGAAAAGCAGGCTAGAAAAGCCATACGGTAGGTCAAATCTCGCACACCCAACGCTTTGAGACCGGTGACGCCTGAGCCACCATCGTCTGCGCCTCGAAAATTTCTGTTGTCTTTTGAGGCTTCCGGCCGCACTCCAGGTATACCTAGCTGAGAGACATCCGGGACAACAATTAGAGTGCCTGTGAAGATACACTTCTCACCAGGTTTGGTTCGCTCAACCTGTTCGCCGCGAAGAACCACGTCTAGTGTTCGAGGCATACTACCTGTAGGAATTTCAGAGCTGTTCTCTTGTATACGACATTTCTGCCAGTCAACGAATGTGCTGTTTGCGATATCGAGTCGCCAGCCTTCCTTGTTGTTGCACATTTGATTTGGACATACCGTGGGCTCGGTATATCGGAAGATCTGTTCAATATTCGGTACTGTCGTATTGCACGCCTGGCAAATGAAGGTGCCGGAAGCTAATTCAGGTCTGACTTCTGATGTTCTTGTCACAGTGCCCGATATAGAGACTAGCCTGCCTATCGAGTCTGTCCGTAATTGTCGAATCCTTGAGACTAAGGGTAGATTGTAGATTGCGACTGTGAAGACCTTATCTGTCTGCTGGTTGAGACCAGATTCTCCTTGACTACTATCATTTGCTCCGATGGATGTGCCTCCGGGATTCGACGACCCACCTGCTAGCTGTCTATGTTCTCTAAAATACGTCGGTTCGTACTTTGATAAGAGGTTATGTAATGCTTGTACTAGGAACGGCTGATATCTGTAGTAATCATTGGCGATGGACTCGGCGAGAATTGGTCCTTGTGGTGCAGCCAGGATGTGTTTGTAGTCCACGTAAAGCGTTGACAGGCCGAAGGATTTGAGACCGTGGATCTGGTTGATGTAATACTTGTCTGTTTTCATCTCACTCGAAGCTGGTATACCCGTTGAAGGGATCTCTTCGATATGCGATTCTAAGAAATCTTGAAAGGAGTCTCTGAGACTCTCTCCTGCTGCATCCTGCAATTTCGGAACATTGCGATCTAATGGATTGCGTCTTCCGGCTCTTATGGCACCGACAATCTCGTCGTCTGGAAAAATGTCTGCTTCTGAGGGAAGTCCATTGCTGACCGAAGGTGGTGGTCTCGGTCGTGGAGACGAAGGTGTATCGTTCGGTATATGCTGCGACGAAGGTGTTGGCGCTCCTACGTCCGAGTTAAGCACAGGATCAAGACGAGTTGACATTGTAAAGATTGTGAGGAATGAGCATGAGGGACTCAACAGTGTAGGATCCGCACATCATCTCAGTGCAGGACCGCAATCAACACAGAAACCACTTTACGCGTGCAAGGACGACACGAACGCGTGGTTTAGTCGCGCTAGTGGCATACCCCTTTCTGGTGTCATCCAATTAAGTGAATGCATGTACCAATATCTCATGTTCGTGCTTAGCAACCAATAGTTTGATAACCAGACCATATGCCTTGAGGAGCATTCATAATCTTGGATTGAGACTATAGAATGCTAGATGTTTTCCAGCTACAGAAACCAAATACTCGTCTTGAACCATCACCCATCTTCCCGATCATCTCGCATCCAACCTGCACTGCGCTCTTCCTGAACCGACCAGACGTGGAAGGGTGCCAGAACTCATCCTTGAGTCTATGGTATGACCTCCCCTGAACCAGACCAGACTGAATTGAATGGCGGACCGCTATTCTGGACACTGCCACGGGCGCTGTGCCGATGACCGTTGAGAGAGCGGGCTTGTTGTTGCTTTGATCCTTTGCCCATGGCAAGGCCAAGCCAATCAGACCAGCTTCCAGCGGCGGGGTAAGTGCCCTGTGCCTCTTCGCTGCGCTGAGATAGCCGTGTTCCCCAACCACCAGCTGGTCCTTTGCCTCTGAAATCTCCTACTAGACCAGAAGGCATAGCGGTTGGCATAGGACCACTGCCGTCTACCCCTGTGTTCTCGCCGGCACCATACTTGACATCCACGGCGCTTGCATCCTCTAAAGATAAAATTAGCTCTATGTTATTTCATATCTCGTGACAGAAGCTCGCATCAGCGTGCACTTACCACCACCAGAGTTGGACATGACAGCGTTTCCGGTGCCGTCGTCATGCGGAACAGCACCCACAAATAGGGCGGAACCAGCGCATGCTAGCAGTAGAGCGTTCTGAAACCGCATTGTGCTTTTCTTGCAATGCTGAGGATGGTGAATTGTGTTATACAGAAGGCCTCAATCCAAGTGAGGTATGTGGGAGGAAGGAGAAGGGGGAACAGGCTTATAGTGCGATATCTCCCAGTTTTGATGATAGCCAACAGCACCCGCATGTCTCCTGGACCTGTGCACTTCACGCAAGCAAAGCAAGCTTTGTGTTTAAAGACTCAGACGTCATGTCCTGGATCTGGTGGGCATTGCACAACCGTTGTATGGTCACTGCAAGCAGACGATCGAAGTTGACTGGATAGGAGACGTTATCAGAACGGCGACGAAAGAAAGCGACAGTGGAGAGATAACAAAGCAATGAATGGTCGAATCGAGCTCGTGTATGCTTTCTTTGATAGTCTGCTAGCTGGGGTGGAGGAAGGAGGTCTGTGCACGAGTTAGTTGCTATCGACCTTGCACGGGCCGCCCTTGATGGTCCAAGCCATCGAGAACACGCTGTGGATAGTAGACGTAAAACAATGAAGCACTATCCGCATAACATGGAGCATAACACCCCTGCCAAGTGACTTGTGCGAGAGCATGGTCCGCTCGTCTCTCCAACAATGGAACGAGTTGCGAGATGCTCTCGTCCTTCGAAAATGGCAGTGTACAGCGTAGCTTTTCGACTTAGCAGATGCTATCAAGCAAGCAGTGCAAAATGTAACAGCTTGGATATGGTGACACTCGGCAACATCTTGTAAAGGGGTTTATTCCCATCGTATCCCGGTTCAAGGGTTGAGATGCGAGCCAGATATGTCTGTCCTTTTCGAAATAGACAGTCCGACTGGTTCATCCGTTCACATAAAGCTCTTCTGACGAGTCTGCCATAGCATTAGGTAGAAGGATCGGTCAGAGGCAGTTGGTAGTTTCCAGCAGATGAACCAATATCTGGTCGCTGACATTCTGGCTGTGTCTCAACTGCATAAAGGCGTCTCACCTCATCTGCCTCGTAGACACAAGAGCTTGAAAACAAGATCGAGTGCTTGGGACAGGAGGTATGATTATTTGTTGTTGGCAGGCAACGTGACAGAATGCTAATTGAATGACTTCTTATGGTGCTAGATCGGATAGGGTGAGTACAGCAAGTCGTGCTTAACGTGGTTAGGCGGTGGAGGCAGGCATACCAGACTTGACCAATTTGGCCGCTGGCCATGCTTTTTCACTGATGCAGAGCGGTTATTTTGACGTGCCATACAGCTGCCGATTACAGAAGCTTTCACTGTGATTTCGACAGATTGCTTCAGTCATCCAAGCACGAGATAGGCGCGACGGTGCACAAACTCGGATTGGATGCAAGTTGAAGCCTTCACAAGCAGCCGCTGAAGCTAAGAGAGGAAAGACTGGTGATGTCTGCACCACCTGGGCGCTTAGAGCACACTGGTGCTTCGACACTGCAGCCAATCAACATGCACAATAGCTGATCGGTCACACTTTGTGCTGTCGCTCTGTCGAAGTTTGACTGGTCCAACTTGGAGACCTGCAGCCAGTTGGACAAATACTCTTTCAGGACCCGATCATCACATCCACCTCGACTGCACCAGCGCGACAGCAAATCATGTCTACCATGCCGCTGCAAAGAGTGCAGGCTCACAGGCGCTTGTTCTTGTCCCTGAGTATTCGCTTCTTGAAAAGGGTTTCGTACATGCGAGTGGAATATTATCTGAGACCTGGTACGCTGTCGTGAGAGCGTCCTCAACCTTCAACAGCCCTGCAAACTCGGAGAAGTACAGAACCACCACACCAACAGTTACCTTGGGATTCGCCAACTGCGAGCACACCTACCATTTAGATATTCGAATTGATACGAAGAGCACTTAACTGCGCTGTCTTCACCAATCCGCGCAACAACGTCGTCACAATAATACCACAATCAGCTATACAATACAATGTCGACCATACCGTCGTTGTTGATATGCCTGTTGGCACTTACCACCTTTTTTCAAGCCATCCGGGCGCATACAGTCATCTCATATCCAGGCTGGAGGGGCAACAACCTACACTCGAGTGGCAGTGTGGACGATACAGATGGTCTAGCATCTTACACAACCAGCAACGGAAGCACGCTGCACCCTTTCGGCATGCAATGGGAATATCCATGTGAGAACTGAACAATCCTATACCGCAACAACTACTAACGTCTTCGCAGGCGGCGGCATGCCCATGTCCACAAACCGAACATTGTGGCCCGTCCACGGCGGCGCCATCGCATGGCAACCTGGCTGGTTCACAGGGCACTCCTCCGCCTTCATGTACTTCAATCTCGGGTTGGGTAACAATCCAGCGAACTACTCCTTTGTCATGCAGAACGGTCTGAATATTGCTGGACCATCGAAAGAGCCATACCCAGGAACATTCTGCTTACCGCAGGTACCAATGCCTGCAGGCCTGACGGTCAATGTTGGCGACAATGCCACTATACAAGTCATTGAAACCGCCCTACATGGTGGAGCGTTGTACAGTTGCGTCGACATCACTTTTGCAGATCCGAAGGACGTGCCTGAAGTCAACGAAACAAATTGCTTCAATTCGACTCAGATAACCTCAAACCTCATCTTTACAAGCGCCGCGTTGGAGAGTGACTCTACTGTGCTGCCAACAAGATCGCATGCTTTCGTGTCACTAGCTGTGGCGACATTGCTTGTGTTTTTGTTCATATAGGAGGTGGGGTAACTTTCACCTTGGTGAGCTGTAAAGAGATGTGATTTATGTGACGGTTTAGCGAAAGGCATGCTTCAAGCTTCTCAGCATTGCTGGCGTTGTACAGATTCTCCGTTAGATTTTGAGGATAGGAGAACCATCTCCGACATGCCAGAATGAATCTACCACAATGATTACAAGAACTCCAACTCAATTTGTCAGCCAAATCTGTGCTTTGTCTACGGGCTAATCCTCCTTTTCCCACTTAGATCGATCATCTCCGGTGCCCGTAACATGTATCACAAGGTACTCGATTTCATGCATACAATTCGAAGCTTCGGACCAATGGATTCATTCCCGTCAGCACGCTGTTCCATAATCTCGTCGCCCGAACCGATTTTATGCTTTGATCTCCCCGCATGCTGATCTGGGGGGGTCCGGCGCGTCATACATCAACACAAAATTACTATACATAAACCGCAGATCACGAAACTACAATCCAGCAAAGAATCCCCAAGATCAACTCCTAATTCTTGACTTAAATACTCTCCTAAATCATCCCAGATACCAAGGTCTCAACAAAACCACAACACCACCACCACCAACAACAACAAAAGAAATACCAATAAAAAACAGCAACGATGAGCACTCCCTCCTCCTTCCGCCAATTAATCGGCGTTAACCCCTCCACCGCCAGCCCCTCCGACAGCACGCTCGTAATAATCGACGCCCAAAACGAATACGCAACCGGCAAGCTCGCCACAGTCGACATATCCACCACCCGGTCCAACATCAGCACCCTCCTCGACCGCTACCGGTCCCAAACCCCATCCGCGCACAAAGGCAAAAACATAGTCCACGTCGTCCACCAAACGAGCGAAGCCGCACCCGTATTCACAACCAACACCCCCCTCGCCGCAGAATTCGATGAATTGAAACCGCAACAGGGCGAGAAAGTGATTTCGAAGAATTACCCTAGCGCGTTTGCGAGCACGGATTTAGATGAGTATTTGAATGGATTGCCGGATGGGATGGGGAAGAAGATTGTGCTTGTGGGGTATATGGCGCATGTTTGTGTTAGTACGACTGCGAGGGCGGGCGCGGAGAAGGGGTTTGATATTGTTGTTGCGAGGGGGGCGGTGGGGGATAGAGATATTCCGGGAGTTGGGGGAAAGGAGGTTACGGAGACGGTGTTGAAGGAGTTAGGGGATGCGTTTGGGACGGTGGTGGATGTTGATGATATTAAGTAGATGAGATGAAATGAGATTAAGTAGATTGGACGGGATGGGGCTGATGGTTGCGGTTACGGTGGGAGGCAGAGTGAAGCAAAGCAGGAGGTGTTAGAAGGCCTTCCAGAACGGAAATAGAGTACTTGAATTTTTGCTGGATGCATGAAATTCATTTTGCTAAGGGCTACTTGCACTTTCTTCCGTTTGCTTTATTGCAATATGTATCAATGCTCGTGATTGAATGCTTTTTCTGTCGTCTGAGTCCATGCTCAGGATTGCAGGTACATTTTCCGCTTGGTGTGGTCCGATGAACTGCTCATCTACCAGTATTGGTCCCCAGCGCGCAGAGCTTCGTTTTCTTGTGCCAAAGCAGCTTCCTCTTCTGGGTCATACCAGTAGAATGAATCTTGAGCTGGAGTCGCGTTCTCGACATCCCACGATTCTTCATCTTGATTCGTGTTCTCTGCTATTTTCATGGTTGCTCCAGCACGATCATCGGTTCCGTCGAGACCCCAGACCGGTGGTCCTCGTGGCTGCCGCTCAGGCTCTTCTCGCTTTTTGCCTTTTCGAATCGCTTCCTTCCTTTCGTTCTGGTGTCCGTTGAGATCAAGTTGATTCAGGACATTGGTTGCAGGTTCTAGAGGTGGATATGTCTGCTCGACACGAATTCTGCCGTTGGACTTTTGACGAACCTTCTCACTCCACGCATTGCCTAGCTGATTTGGTGCAGGTGAAGGAACGATTTCATCGTTGTCATCGTCGTCGTCGGCCTGCACCACGCGCTGTGGATGTCCTGTGGTATTGGTTGTTCCGCTCGGCACCATGGAGACGTTCTCAACAGTCAATTTGTTTTCTGCAAAACTCTGCCACTGGGAAACGGTATCGAGTTGTTCGATGATTGGACCGTTCTCTAATTCGTCGTGCTGACGATAGTCCTCACAGTCGCAGCCACAATCCTCCTTGCACTGTTTGGCGCATTCGTGACCACATATTAGTTGCTTGCCACATTTGCGGTGACAGAGAATTCGCTCATGAGGGTAGATGTGGCACTTCAATGGGCATCGATGACCACAATCTAAGACGCCTCCACATGGCTGTCTACAACCCCCGTCTAGTTGATCGAAATCTTCAGGATATTTGACCCACTCAGTGTTCTCGTGATTGACGCATGTCAACGGAAACGCTTCACCAACAACCTTCCTCTTTTGCACGAGATCGAAAACATAATCCCAAAGCTCATTGTGCTCTGCAAGAAATTCGCCGTTACCGAAGATGTAGAAGCCAAATTTTGCACGCGACAGTGCCACAGTTACACGATTGTTGATGTCCAGGAAGCCGATTTTGCCTGCGTTATTGTTTCGAACTAGCGAAAGAATGACGATGATGTTCTCTTCACCTTGGTACGAGTCAACGGTCTTGACTTTGTTGTATATGGAAGCTGTTTCAGGATCGTTCTTGAGCTCTCTCAAAATTTTCTTGCGTTGACCATTGTAGAATGTCAGTACAGTTATGGCTGCTGCGCGAACACCATTTCGGATGAGATGTCGATAGAATTTTGCGATCATACGTGCCTCGTGATCGTTGTATGTCGACATTTGTTCGTCTTGAAGCTCCTGTAAATGGTGATTGAACCACCAGAGTCTTGTTTGACCAAGGCCCCAAGGATTGATGGGCCGTCCCTTTACAGTCTTATGATCATCCAAATCTGGGTAGACAGGTGCGATGAGTTCTCGGAATGACGGATCCATTCTTCGCTGTTGCAAGAGAGTTCTGTGCGGCATGCCATTTCTTACCAGTCTTTCAAACATAGAGATGTTAAGGTAATACGGTTCTCCTTCAAGCTCTCTAACGCTGCAATGTGCTTGAAGTTGCTGATGATCACCCACCAGAACTAGGTGCTGCAATGATTCGACGCATGCTACGCCGACAGGTGCTTCAAGAACTTCTGCAGCCTCTTCGATCAGGATGATTTTCGGTTTGAGCGAAGATACCAGGGCACGGTATTTGCTGAGGCCAGTGGTTGTCATTCCGATGATTGGAGCCTGTTGGAGGTAGACGGCGTCCTTTTCCCAATGGCCGACCTGAATTTGCTTAGCCAACCTTGCGTATTCCCTCGCACATTCTCTGAGCCGATAGCGCACCATAGCTTTCGCTTTTTCTTGCATCACGAGATACATAGGTCCTTTTAGATGATCAGGCACCTTGTACAAGTTCAGAGTTGTGTCAAGCAGTCGCTTCGCTTGATCAACAGTATCAGGCGATGGTTGTGGCATCGTCAACCCCATAGATAACTGAAAGAAGTCACCTCTGAGCATCTCGGTATCCTCATCGTCAACAACACCCGATTCGGCTTCTAGTTCTCGCAGTTGTTCCACTTCCAGGTCTTCTTCTGCTTCTTGAAACCCAAAGCTGTCTTCTGCGTAGACTGGAGTGAACGGCGCTACTGCTCTACCCAACCACATCTGCATGGGTTCGTCGATCGAAGCGTCGGCGCGTACCCACTGTTTAGCACCATCTTCTAGTGACCTGAGCTGCTGCTGGTTGATGATACTCAATTTGAACAACATGTCGGCAGACATTGGTGCTGTCGGCGCAGTTGGATCATCGTTTACAGGTGAAAGCAGGCTTTTCAGCTTCATGGTCTCGGTGCTGATGTCTCTTCGGGCTTTGCTATAGCCGGAACCTTTCACATCTTCAATGACCTCCTTCTTTCGGATTTCAAACAAAGCTCGCTCTTTGACAATTTTACTCGCACTTCGTCCTCCAAGACGAATGAAAAGAGGCTCAAAATTGTGAATAAACTCGAGAAGCTGGTCGAGAGCATGGTTCGTCTGACAGGCAACGATGATCGGAGGGTCGTTGGTTGAGCGATTTCGTAGTAAGATCTCGATTGCAATTTTTGAGACGTGGGTTTTGCCTGTTCCGGGTGGACCTTGAATTATAGCAAGTTTTTTCGTGAGAATCTCCCGCATTGCCTTCCATTGTGTCTGATCCAGGGACGCACTAGGTACCACCGGCCAGTTGTTCAATAAATCGACACTGCGAAATACCTCCTGAAGGCCTTCGTCCGCTGCTGCTGCGGGGGTGATATCTCGGCATGGTTTTTCAGCAAGATAATCGGGAGGACCAACCTCGTCTTGCAACTTGCAGATGTGTTCAGAAAGTGGAAACCTGTTCCAAATTAGCGGGATTGTTCATGCGAAGTCGGGAAAACTTACGTTTCTGCGCTCTGCTTCTGAAGAGCTCTAAGTGTGTGGCGATAAGCTTCGTAGTAACCTTGTGTGGCCTCTATCATGATGAACGTTTGTTGGGGATCAACCTCGTGGCTATCCATGTCGCCGAAAAGAATGTCGATCTCTGGCGGGCTCGCCTCCAAATTGGCAAGTGGTCTTGCTGCCACGATGGCCAACAGGCATCTGGTCTTGAATCCATCATGCGTGGGTGTCAATGCCACCAATGTACCTGAAGTTAATCTCTTGCTTGAGGACCAAAGAATCTTCCGACCTGACCGTGCCGTTGAGAAGCAAATATGTGAGGCTATTCCCTTATAGCTGAAAGTCAGACCGACAATGCGAACCTGTTCGTATATGCGAAGGTCGTTGTCGTCCATACGCTCAGGGTCCTTTCGAAACTTGTCAATGGCTTCGCGCAGGGGCGCTGTGGCATCCTCCCTCAAAAGCTTGTAGTGTGCTTTGAGGTACCGGTCGTTCCTCGACCAAGGCTTGTCAATCCTATTCGGTGGTAGAACAATAGTGTTGCCATCTGTGAGACAAATTTCCGAACTTGAAGGAATTTCCGGCAAGGAGCGCCAATCATCCTGGTCGGTTGACTCGGCGATCAAGTCCTGCTTGCGGACATATTCGGCAACGTGAGGATTGAGGTTTAGTGGAATGCGGGAGCTGGTATTGTCGAATTTTCTGGGGTCTCCTCTGCGTGGCCCCCGAACGCCAAATTTTTCAGTGAGGTGAGCATTGATCTCTCCATCTGCTTCAAAGGTTCGGAACCCCGAGTCACCATTCTGGTATTCACTCTGAGAGCCTGAACCAGTACACATGTCAGCTCGATCCGTGATTGGAAAGGATTCTTACCTTGATGATGAGAGGAACCTCGATCTCTGGAGGCACCTCGACCACGGCCGCGACCACGACCAGAACCGCTACGGCGGCTGTCAAGTCTCCGTGCGTTCATTTACCGTGAGAAGTTGTAGGTGACAGTGGTAGTCAAGTAGAGGGATATTGGTAGATGAAACAAAGGGTAGAACGGATAATCTTGGCCAAGGAGAAAACTGGCATTGATGTATTCTGACGCTAGGAGTGAATATTTGGGGACCAGCAACACAACACAAGCTACCGCTGTTACAGCAAGCGTCAAATATTGCATGAAACCTCGATTGACGTGGAAGTGAAGTAGTGGAACATTATAGACCAGGCAGTTCCAGACTTAATGTTGCTTGACTGAGTTCTGATGTCCATCCGGAGGCCTCCACAAGCACCACCAACTGAAGATATGAGTACCCTAATGGTGTACTCCTCAAATGCGTACGTTTGCCAACATCAATGATCTTTAGAACAATATTTCAGGTCCTCCTGGCCACAGACAGATACGACATGAGTTGATAGCTCAGAACAATACTCAAACAGCTAGGGATTATGCTTCCACAAGCATCTTACCACGAAGTTTAATATTGCATTCGACCTGCACACGCATTAATATGTCTTGAGGAGGTACTTGTGTTGCAAACATGGCACGTAGCTTCTAAAGAGTTTGTGAAACCGTGCCAGGGATGATGAGTAAGCAAGATTAGCTAAGTCTATTTGGCTTAGTTCATCTAGTACGGTGAGCTGGGAGGACCTGTCACTTCATCTACTCGAGTACTTAATGAACATATCAAGCATGTTCATATACCAATGTTATTACCTTTTTGCTGGCATTGGGAAGCAGAGTCTTTTGGCTACGTGTAATCCTTACCGTGCATTCAATCAGACTTGATGGACCTGCCGCGGTCATGGACGACGATGAAGATAGATCAGTCGGATCTGGCTCTGACAATGATCAGGATGAAACCATGAGAGATGTCGACGACGAGGATGATAGAGCAGATGAAGACATGGACAATGACGAAGCAGATGAAAATGGTGACGACAATGACGATGACGATGCAGACAACGATGAGGATGTGGATAACCAGTCTGACGGTGCTCCAGAGAACGACCAGTCTAGAAATCTTCAGCAGAACGGCACCCAGGACAGCACAGCCGAGGCAGCAGCTCAGAGCACTGACACAAAGACAGCCATTGACTATTCTCATCCTCGACCAGAAGCCTTGACGGCCATTTCTTATGACATTGTCCCTACGATTGCAGCACCACAAAGCACTTCTATCAATGCCATATGTGGCACCGCAGATTCTAGATGGATCTTCACTGGAGGCTCAGATGGTTATATCAGACAATTCAATTGGATAGATTCGGCCAACGGCAAAACTCAGCTCACGGTCGCCCAGCGACATCCCTTTGTTGACAGCGTTGTGAAAGCTGGAGTAGTTATGACTTATTGGGAGAACTACGACGCGCGGAGACAAGATGTGACAAGTACAAAATGGACGACTGTTCAATCCCTATCGCCAGTCTATTCATTGGCTTGTCAAAAACAGGCGTTGTGGATGGTAGCTGGAACAGCTTCGGGAGTAATTCGTCTGCAAACTGTAAGACATGACGAAGGCAGAGAAATTCACCTCTTCCAAAGGCACACCTCGGCTGTATCGGTGTTGACCTTATCTTCAGACGAGAAAAGCTTGCTGAGTGGTAGCTGGGATAAAACGGTGGTGGATTGGGACCTTGAGACCGGAGCTGCAAGAACGGTATTCGCTTCTAGTGGAAGCCAGATATCAAGTATTGAGTCACGGCCGCTTTCCAGTATTCCTGTGCCTTTCGAATCTGGCGAGGTAATCAAACCCAGCGCAACACTATCGAGCACTATCGCACCTGATGGCATCAATGGGGGCGTGGACGGGGTTCAATCACCTCGAGAGCCAGACAAAGTTGGAGCAGCTACTCCTGATTCGTTGTTTGGTGGGGATGATGGCGACGATGATCTGTTCGGAGACGGTGGAAACGCTGGTCTATCGGGTGGCAATGCCTTTGGCTTCGATGAGTCCGAAATGAATCAGACAGTGGAGGATGCGGCTGCACCAGAAAATGGCGGCGGCACAGATCTGGAACCATTGTCGCAAGCACCTGCTGTGCAGCCACCAGGTTCACCGATGAAAGTAGAAACAACCACACCTGACATGGTTACAGGGAATGGTGTGCCAAACACCGTAGAACAGCCGTTGTCGAATGGGGTGGCTCATGAGGAAGATGCAGAAGCCACGAAAGATATGTCTCAGGTGGGTGACGAGACATCTGACCAACCAACCACGTCGGATTCCATCTTCATGGCAACCTCCATTGATGGTGCAATTCGTGTTTGGGACCGACGGCAACCGTTGCCGATAGCTCGGATCATTCCTCATGACACGGCACCATGGTGCTTGAGCGCTTGCTGGTCATCAGATGGCAACAATATCTATGCTGGGAGGAGGAACAACACCGTTGAGGAATATGATCTGCGGAAAGGGCTGAAGAAGCCAGAAAGAATATTCCGCTTTCCGCAAGGCAGTGGTCCGGTCACTTCAGTCAAAGCAATGCCAAACCAACGACACCTAGTGTGTGCTTCGTACGACATTCTACGATTGTACGATTTGAAACAGAGTCAAAGTAACCGATCAGCTGTACCATTCCTGATCGTGCCTGGCCACCGTACAGGCACTATTTCTCATTTATATTTGAGTGCAGATTGTCGTTACATGTTGTCGACAGGCGGAAATCGTGGATGGGAAGGCACGCCTACGGAAGTACTGCTTGGCTACGAGATCGGCATTCCTAGGGGCGCATGAATCGTTACATATACCCCAAAGGCAGGAGTATTTGGTGTGTAGCACGGACGTTGTGTCGGCGCTGTCTTGGAGTATTTTGGAAGATGTAGAACTATGAAATTATACCAGTCACGTACCATGCTGTATAGAGTACCTACTACAGTACAGAGTACAACCTACACCAAAGCACAGATGTGAAGGGCATGTTTTCAATAATTTGATACTGTTGTGGCTCGGGAATGGATCTTTTAGCGCTTATCTGCACTTATGTTATTGGCACTTCGATGTATCGATAACGGCGATAAAAGTGTCCGGAGAAGCTTATTTGAAGTTCTTCTGCGTATTGATGGAGTTAATCCTGGTCGTGCTGCACCTGGCAACCACTGGGAATACTAGGTAGTAATCACTGTGAGACAGCCTGAGCAGGTTACCCACTTTACTACACTACAGAATTCATCATCATGTGTAAGAGATATGAAGTTTGCAACACACATTTAACACCTGGCTGCGGTCCCGCGTGCTTTTTGTTCTGATATTCATAGACATTAATACCAGTTTGAACCAATAACTAAAGTATCTGTATTAACGATCAAAAGTCAACAAAAGCAATCAACGTCGCCGCAATCCAATTAAGGCCCTGCCTACCTATACAACATTATTCGACTCAGCTGAGCCTCCACCGAGACTGTGTCACGAGCATTCCTGGGAGTTTCGATTGAATCGCTAAAACCTCTGGCTGTTGTGGTCTTCACCTGGTCGTTACCAAGCTGGGTAAAGAATAGCCTGCGCCAACTACCTATATTGCCGTCCCAGAGGTATCGTTGCGCAACGACCGCGCCTGCGGTTCCTGTTCCGGTAAAAGATGTCGCATAACAGATCGTACTCATTTGAGTCGAATGACGGCACCGCGCACAGCAAGCACCGAAGATATCGAGACAGCCCTGAACGCTCGACAATTGTGTCGCCCCCTCCCGGATACACATCACCAGCACCGCCCTCGCCCGTAGAGCCAGTCAGTCCCGTCTCTTCACGTCGAGCCCCCTCCCACCGCAGTCGCCATGCGACTGGATTCGAGCCACCAATTGATGTACCTCGAAGAGTTGTGATAACCAACCATAACGAGGACCTACCTCCACCACCTCCGCCCCATCTATCGAATTCCGCACATGAATCGCGGAGATCGGGACACAATGTGACTACAGACATGGCTCATCTGCAACAGAATACGCAAGGAAGAAGCTCGGACCGTGTAGTGCGAGAGGCGCTGCACGGGAGTCATTTGCAAGATAACATTAATGCTGCTGGAGGTCCACCTGTAGACGTAACACAGGCGCATTTCTTAAATGAACATGACTACCATCAAAACAGTCCATATCCACTACGACCACTGTCTCAAATGCAGGAGCGTGGTTCTTACGGGTCGGGCTTTCCTTTGGCTGCTGGAGCTGCTACGCCAGGGGCGATTACACCTCATGAATATCCACTTGACACTTACCTTCCTTCACATTCTACGCGCAGTTTGGCGCCCTCCTCTTACTACGCTATGGGTCCCGTCGATCCATACGGCGACTCACCTTACCAAACTTCGGGTCTGCACTCGAACCCTGCCATACCTGATGCGGACATTGTTGCCCACAATATCGCCGACGACGGTGACGACGACTTCATGCCTGAGCCAAAACGAAAACCTGTCCTACCACACGATCAAGATCGAAGCAGAGACCGGAACCGTGGACCGGCTGTAGCTGGTGCCACTACAGCGGCCGCAGCGAAAGTTGGTGTGTTTGGAGGGCTGTTTGGAAGGAAAAGAAAGAACGTCGTCTCTAGTGGCTCATACAACTCGGTACCTGCTCAATTTGACGGTGGCTTGGGAAAGAGTGAATGGCTGTCAGACCAAACGAACAGGAACTCCAAAATGCGCTGGATAGTTGGTGTTTCCATTGGTGCCGTTGTGATCTTAGCACTGATCGGCGGCATTGTAGGAGGTGTATTGGGCAGTCACAGTTCTCCGCAAGGTGGTAGCAGCGGAAGTATCAACAATGCGGCATCCGACACCGCCGCCAACGGCGACCTAGACATCAATTCCGCCCAGATCAAGGCTCTTATGAACAACAAGAACTTGCATAAAGTGTTTCCTGGCATGGACTACACCCCTTGGGGCACCCAATACCCGCTTTGTCTAACATATCCCCCTTCCCAAAACAACGTCACCCGTGATATGGCTCTTCTTTCCCAACTCACCAATGCTGTGCGTCTTTATGGCACGGATTGCAACCAAACAGAGATGGTGCTCCATTCGATAGACAAGCTTGAACTCACAAGCATGAAAGTTTGGCTTGGTGTCTGGGTTGATACGAATGATACGACCACCCAGCGCCAACTTGACCAGATGTATCACATTCTTGCCAACACGAAGGACCATTCGGTATTCAAGGGCGTTATCGTTGGGAACGAAGCTCTATACCGAGCAGGGGCAGACAAAGCAACAACCGAACAAGCGCTTATCGATACCTTAAATAGCGTTAGATCGAACTTCACGAGCTTGAATTACGACCTTTCGATATCAACCTCTGACTTGGGGGACAACTGGAATGGCCAAATAGTGCAGGCTTCAGACTTTGTGATGTCCAACATCCACCCCTTCTTTGCCGGAGTTGATGTCGATACCGCAGCAGCCTGGACATGGGATTTCTGGACGACTCACGATGTTACGCTCCAGTCAAACCTTAGCAAGCAGATAATCTCCGAGACTGGCTGGCCTTCCGGTGGTGGGACTGACTGCGGAAACACAGCCAATGTCTGCGCGGCCGGTCAGGTTGGTTCAGTTGCCAGTGTTAGTAACATGAACACATTCATGGCCGATTGGGTTTGTCAGGCTCTCGCAAACGGGACCGAGTATTTTTGGTTCGAGGCTTTCGACGAGGCGTGGAAAGTCGTGTACAACACACCCGGCATGGAGTGGGAAGACAAATGTAAGTTTCAAGATAGGTAAGTTCTGGAGCGTAGCTAACACGAAATAGGGGGTTTGATGGACACTGCTAGAAACTTGAAGCCTGGTATTGTCATCCCTAATTGTGGTGGTCAGACCGTACCTTGAAGTTGGGCTCGCTCAGTAGTCGATCTTATACCGCATCGATAGTGGAGATATTGCCAGTCGAAATAGGGTTCAACTACCCGTACAGTTTCAGTAACTACTACGCTGTTTCTGATCAGGTTGAAGCAGGAGCTTGACACAATTACTCTTTGGCTGCGGTGCAGACAAGGACTTGGAAATGTGACGGCTAGAGCTCCAAAAAGGAGTGGGATGGCCGATACCGCGGAGCGTTCAAGAGACGTCAAGTGCACCTATAGGTGTTGTATTGCATAGCTTTGGCATTCACTACTGTACATCAAGTGCATTTTGGGTTGGTCGCAGCAGAGGAACGAGATCAACAAGAACATGCCCTGCAGGACCAGGTAAGTGTAAGAACAGAGCTTTTCAGGAGGGTATTATCAATTGGTAGGCATCTACATGTACTGTAGGTAGGCAATGTGGCTGGAGCATGGCGCGAGATTTATCCATTATAGGCCTGTGGACTGGGCTTCAAATCGCTGGCATTACTCGTAGAAGTGTACAATAAATGGATCAATACCAATATCCGTTGGCACCACGTCTTCTGTCCTCTCAATAAGCAGCATACCTACAATTGGATGCATCGTTACTACCATGAGAAGAGAGGTATGCCTTATGACAGGGACCAGTCGCAAACAGATGTTTACTTGCGTCAACACAATGAAGTGGTTGTTTGGTCAGCTTTGTTGCCCGACACACTGGATACCCATTATGGAAACCAATTACGAGAACTTTCTCCTGGCAGATCTCACATGAATCAACGATTGTGGATGGCCTATTTAGGACTGTTGCTTAGACACCTCGTGTTTCCTTTTTATTCACACGCTGCAACGCTAAAGACACGTGATCGTTCTCAGACACTTACGGAGTCCGGAGTACTGCCAGCAAGTCGGCTTCGACAACCGGACTCAGCCTCACTCGTGGTTATTCATGGCATCATGCTTCGATAACAAGACCACCACGTCTCTTCATGCGGTAAGTATCACCATCATGGCAACCTAGAAGGGGACGACAACATGCCTCAGCGTCGGCCGCGTACAGAAGCGAATAGGAAAACCAACGTTGGTGTAGCACGTGCTGTACCTGTCCTAATACTCGCCATCATAGGGTACGCTTCCTGGGTCATCACGGAACTCGTCTGCATAGACTATCTGCAACTCAATGGCAGCGCCGTCGCGGTCTTGATAACCTACTATATCCTCCTTACAGTCCTCCTTATCGCCTACGGCCGATTACTCTATGCGGTTATACGGCGGCCAGGGTTGA
>Ga0115846_100252_pt1 | contig 28607 bp, 38 predicted proteins | sample InSIn5gowninarea_2_FD_83860 | JGI IMG/M metagenome (GOLD analysis project Ga0115846, IMG submission 83860) | reverse complement strand
TCGTTAATCGGAATACCTTCTAACTATACGGTAACTACCGATTAGGCGTCGGGTAGGGGAATTAGGGGGGCTAGGAGGGCGTATACGGCGGTAGGTATAGCGGTAACTACTATATCGTAAGGACTGTATCACTATATAAAATATTAGCTTAATTACTAACCTAATTAGGAGCGACGGTAAGGTATTTAGACGATTTTTAACTATAAGCCGTTAATATGCTACTAAATTAATGATTTTAGTGTAAATCGCTAGTTAACTAAAATGCGGAATCATAGCGGTGGCGGATGCCGAGAAATCGCACACCGTAACATGCGCCCCTCGATATTTCCAAGTTGCAAGCATTGACGTCAACGTGTCGAACTCCTCCTTATCATCCCCTGTACAAAACTTGTCCTGATCACAACCAACTTGTCCTCCATCCATCACCCCTCTCCCCCCTTTCAATAGACCGTCTATTCAGCTCATCTCTCACCCAACCTGTTACATACCTTGACACACTCCCACGATGCAGCTCAGACAACTCATACCCCTCCTTGCCCTCACCGCGGCCTCCGCGTCCGCCAAATCCTCGGCCGCGGATAGCATCTCCTCTGCCTCCAGCGCTGCCAAATCGAGCGCCTCCTCCGCCTCGAGCGTCGCCGCGGCCAGCGTCTCATCGGCCTCCAGCGTCGCCGCCGCCAGTGCCAGCTCTGCCTCCAGCGCGGCCTCGTCCCAGGTCACTTCTGCTGGAGGCGTCGCTGCTGGCTATGCTTCGGCCATCTCGGAGAAGATTCTCGGCCATGGTCATTCTTCGTCCTCGTCGTCGGTTTCGTCTCAGGTCACGTCCGTTTCCGGGGTTGTCGCTGGGTATGCTTCGGCTATCTCGGAGAAGATCCTAGGCCATGGTGGTTCTTCATCCTCCTCGTCGATTTCGTCTCAAGTCACATCCGCTTCCGGGGCTGCCGCTGGTTACGCTTCTGCAGTTACCGAGCAGCTCATAGGTGCTAGTGGGGCTGCTGTGGACTCTGCGTCTTCGGGCTCCTCGTCCATCTCATCTCAGGCAACGTCCGCTTCAGGCGCTGCCGCTGGTTACGCTTCTGCAATTTCAGAGAAGATCGTCGGCGCTAGTGGAGCTGCTGCAGACTCTGCGTCGTCGGGATCCTCGTCCATCTCATCTCAGGCTACATCCGCTTCAGGCGCTGCCGCTGGTTACGCTTCTGCGATTTCAGAGAAGATTGTCGGCGCTAGTGGAGCCGCCGCAGACTCTGCGTCTTCGGGATCCTCGTCCATCTCATCTCAGGTTACATCCGCTTCGGGCGTTGCTGCGGGCTACGCTTCATCAATTTCAGAAAGGATCGTCGGCGCCAGCGGAGCTGCTGCCGCCTCTGCTTCTTCAGGCTCCTCGCAGGCCTCATCCGCTGCAGCTAGCGTGACGGGAGCCGCCGGAGGTCAATACGCCGCTGCTGCTGCCGCTGCTGGTGCACAATACGATGCTCTGGCTTCGCTTGTCTCTGAGCTCGTCTCTGGAAAAGAGCCTTCCTTCACTGATAGCATCATGCAGCGTTTCAGCTCGGCCTACTACACCACAGGTGTGATGGCCTCTGCCTCGAGCATCTCATCTGTCGGAGCTGCTTCCGCTTCCAGCATCTCCAGCGTCGTTGCGGGCGGTGCTGCAAGCGCCGCTTCCGAAGCGTCTTCCGCTGCCGCAGGTGCTTACAACAGTGTGTCCTCCATGACCGCCCAAGTCACCATGCCAGCCCATCTCGAAACCATCTTCGACAGCATAGCCCTGAACATCAACGGTGCCGTCGACGCCGCCAGCGCACAGATCTACGGCAGCACCCCCGGCTACGCCGACCAGGCCTCTTCCGCCGCGAGCAGCGTGTCCAGCCGTATTAGCGGTGCGGTCCAAGGTACAACCGTCGGTCACGCCGAGGCTGCTCAGAGCTCTCTTGCCGCCGCCGCAGGTAGCGCCCAGCATGCTATTTACGCCGCAGTCTACGGCACCCCAGCCCCATCAGGTTTTTTCGAGAGCGCAAAGTCCATGTACTCCTCGGCAACCTCCGCTGCAGCCTCGGCCGCGACCTCCGTTAGCGGCGTCGCCGATGACCATTACCGTGGCGCTGCGTCCGGCGCCTCCTCTGTCGCATCCTCCGTTAGCGCCGCCGTCTATGGTGGAGCAGCGGGAACGGCTTCCAGCGTGGCAGGCCAAGCTAGTAGGGCTGTCGTGGGTGAAGAGGAGGGAATATTCGCCGCGGCGACGAGCAGGTTGGCTGCTCAGCTCGAGAGCGCGCAGTCCAGGCTTGCGGCCTTTGCCACGTCTGTGGGTGGAGCTTCGGGGAGCGCTGCCGCGGACGCTAGCGCCAAGGCTTCTAGTGCTGCGAGCTCCATCAGCTCCGTCGTCTCCGCTGCTACCCGGAGTGGGAAGGATGAGTTGTAGATGCCGCCGTTGAGTGAGTGGGTGGATGGGGACGGGTGTAATCATTTTGAGAGAAATTCGAGATTAGGTGAGGAGATGCGGTTCAAGCTTAGACCGGATCGCGACGGGGTGCTCTCTGGTGATTTGTGAGTGATGGAGGAAATACGTGCGGAAGAGAGAAGAGGGCGGGAAAGCATGATTTCTATGAAATAAAAAATCCTGTTGTTGCGTATGTGTATAAGAGAATATCGAATCATGATATCAATTTCGGAGAGAATAATGGCGACGAGAACGATCGGAATGAGAACGAGGATTGTAGAACTATCGTGCGAGGATTTTTATCCATGTCTTTCCTCCAGGGTCACTGAGAAATTGACATCGTCACGCCAGTATCAAAACGCGGACCTGCATTCACACACCCATCTCTCTTCTCTCCTCTCCTCCCTCTCCCACCCCTCTCACCCTTTCTCACATACCCCCAACCTCCCATCCCTCCACAAGCCCTGAATACAAACGCACTCCAGCAGTCCTCAAAGAAGAGAAAAAGAAAAGCGGTATTCCTGTCTAGATCTTCAGCCTTTACATGTCCTGCTATTTCGCTATTTCGCTATTCCTGCTATTTGGCTGTTATTTCCCGTCTCAAGCATTACCGGTTATGGTAAATTCTATGACATCCCGTATACACCCGTCATTTTTCTCACGAAGCCCGCTTGCTCTCCTTCACAAAGCCCCCTTGCCCTCCTTCACAAGCGCAATCGCCTCCTCCCGGAGTTTGAAACGCTGTACCTTGCCGCTTGGCGTCTTGGGGAAGCTGGTGGTGAAGAAGACGTGTTTTGGTACTGTTCGGGACGACGAAATATTAACATAAGAGGTACATGCGGTTAGTCCTTGGTTCTTCGGGTTTGTTGCTGGCTCCTTTTCGCGGACTGAGTGTGTGGTGGGAGGAGGAGCTTTAGAGATGTGGCAGATGTCCTTGCGTTTGACGAACAGCGATGAAGTTGAGTGGGGGATTTTCGCGTGGAAGGAGGAAGATATGTACCGCGCAGAAGAAGGAAAAAGGAGAAGTGCAAGAAATGGAAGAAGGTGGAGGGAGAAAGGAGGAAGAAAGAGGAAATCGAACAAACCGAAATGCCCGCCCAATCCCTTCCTAACCCACTCCCTCGCCTCCCGCGCCGTGAAGCTCCCAGCAGCGCCCCTACCACCATCCCTCAGCACGAGGAAGACGGCGACGACCTCGCCGTACACGTCGTCGGGGACGCCGCATGCCGAGGCGTCGGAGACGGCGTCGTGCGAGAGCAGCCGGTTCTCGATGTCGAGGGGGTGGATGTTCTCGCCGCCGCGGATGATGATGTCTTTGAGGCGGCCGGTTATGGTGATGTAGCCGGCGGAGTCCATTTCGGCTTCGTCGCCGGTCTGTGGTGGGGTGTTAGTGTGGACGAACGACGGCGTGTTGTTGTGGGTGGAGTTTTTGTCACTGCTGCCTGTTTCGAGAGGAAGGGGGAAAGCAAAGGCGGGAGAAGGGGAGGACAGGACGTACGTGCATGAAGATTGTGCCATTCTCGTCGGGGATCATGACTTCGTTAGTCTTGTCCGGATCGCCCCAATACCCCTTCATGACAAGATAGCCGCTCACGGCCAACTCGCCCCTCTCGCCAACCCCCAGAATCCTGCTCCTATCCAAAGGATCCACCACCTTCGCCGTGACATGCGGCAGCAACCTCCCTACCGTACTAATCCTCTTCTCGATCGGATCATCCGTCGTCGTCATGGCACTCACCGGACTCGTCTCCGTCATCCCATAACATATCACCAGCTCCGTCAGATTCAGCTTCCGATGCAGCTTGCGCATCAGCTCCGCGGGCACGGAGGTGCCGGCGGCGATGCCAGTGCGCAGCTTTTCGAAGCCGTGGGGGGCGACGGCCCCAGAGGCGAGGAGGTCGAGCTCGGCGAGGAACATCGTGGGGACGCCGTAGAGGGCTGTGGCGCCGTGTTCTTGGATTGATTGGAGGGTGGCGAGGGGGTTGAAGGCTTCGGTGGGGAAGATGATGCTGGAGCCGTGTGTGGCTGTTGCCATGTAGCCTAGGATGCAGCCGAAGCAGCTGGGGTGGGCTGGGGTGAGTTTGGAGTGGAGGAGTGTTTGGGTTGGTGAGGGGAGGAACGTACTGGTAGAGAGGGGGTGGACAGCAGACCTTTGTTCCTGTGGTTAGCACTGCTCTACGGGATGGGTGTTTGATCGCATGGACGTACGACATCGTCCGGTGTCAGCAACATCCTATCACCGATGGACTTCCCATTATTCAGGATACTCCGATGCGTCAACGACGCCGCCTTGGCCATCGACGTGGTCCCGGATGTAAACTGGATATTAACAATCTCGTCCGGATGCAAGCCCCTCTCTCCCAACCCCCTACCCCCATCCCCACCATCCTCGAAAACATCGCCATACCTCCCCAAGCCCCTCAGCTCTCCCGCATCGATCCGCCCCTCGGAGTTCTCAACCGTGATGACCCGTTTCAGGGAGGGCACGGCCTGAGAGACCACGTCGCCAGAGACAGAGGCGGAGCCGTACAGGTTGGGAACTAGTGCGGTCAGAAGCTCGATGTTGGAGCGTGGCTGTTTCCAAGGGATCTTGGTCTCGAGGCCGATGATCAGGTGACTTGCGGAGAGGTGGCAGAGGGCGGAGATGACTTGTGGGGCGGTGAAAGCCGGGTTCAAGGGTACCTTGTGATGTTTAGTCTGGCTGGAAGTCCTGCTGGACACAAGGCTTCCCGTGTGAAAGGAAATATAGAGCTTACAAGAATGGCGCCCAACTTGAAGAGGGCGTAGGTCACCTATAGCTCGCCATGTGAGCAGTGAGACTCACCCAATCTTCAAAGAATAGAGCTGTTGACGCCCCGGGAACGAAGGCGAACTTACAGTCGCGAACTCGATATTGTTGCCCAAGCTCACAGCAACCCGATCACCCTTCTGCACGCCAATCTTCGCCAGTCCTCTAGCAAGGGCATTACTGTCCCGGTCGAGGTCATGGTACGTCAAACGAATATTCTGATGCCTCGATATCACCCTTGAATCGAGAACAACCACGCACCACCTCAGCTTCTCCTTTGAAGACAGAGATGGACAGGGGAATTGAGAAGGACTCTCACGCTAGACGGTCTCCATGTTGCGCAACGATGGAGGCAAAGTGCTGTCCTACAGTCTGCTCGAGTAGTGGCGGCTTTTACAGAAAGAAGTATTCAGTCCAGGGTGGCCAGATAATGTAGTATATCACGTAGCTTACCTCAGACGGTCCTTTGGCATATGCCTGCGTCAGGAGCGTGCGGCGCAGCAATATGGATGGGCAAGCATCGCGTTTCGGCACACCGTGAAACGCTGTCTTGCAGCGAACCCACGTTTTGAGCATGTCGCATGGTCCGCGCTCGTGAAAGGACGGATGATGGATGGCAAGTATACACGTGCAGATGTTAGAGCAATGTGGGGTAATGATATGCGGGGAATCAGGGACTCCGGAGTCCAGCTTCCGGCCTAATGGAACATCATCTTAAGACCATAAGGAATGCGACGAAAGGGCAGCACAATTCCTAGTATAATGAATTTGAAAGGCCAGGTATCTCCTTGAAGTGTATGCCGGTGCTACTGATGTAGCTATGATTACCTTGTAATGCCAATGTCAAAGTACAAAGTACACGCGAATAGAATGAGCCTCCGAGAGCCTCTGATAACAAGGCTGTAATAGGACCTAGCCAAACCCAAGCCACAACCATCACATTCGAAAACGCCAATCGCGCCTCATCCATTCTGCCCTGGGTCCCACGTTGACAAATATTACCAGTTCGAGAAGGTGTGCTTGGGAGAACAAGATCACGACTGTAAAGAGCATCGGCGCCGGACAGATTCTCAGAAGTTTTCAAACATGGGATCGTATTTCTTTCGCATGTCGTTGCTGTAGACAACCCTTCTCTGAGGCTCCTCATCATACTCCTCGAAGTTGCGGGTGTCCGTGGAGGATGAAACATGCGGCTTGATCGGCGCCTCGAGCTGTCTGTTGTACATCTTCTCCCAGTCGATGTCCTTGAACCAGGGGTGAGCTTTTACGTCACTCGCACCACCAGATAGGTTGCCAAGGCGTTTGTTAGGTTGTACGTCGCATAATCTGCCTATAATGTCTTTGGCGTCTGGGGACATGGCCGTGGGATATTTGATTTTCCCTTCAACGATTCTTGTATAAATGTTAGGAAAGCCTGCACTTCCTTAAGCACTCCATCACACTCACTGCTCGTAGATCTTCATAGGTTGTTGGTCCCAGAATGGCGGTTGACCGACGAGAAATTCGTAAATGAGGATACCGAACGCCCACCAATCAACAGCACAGCCGTGGCCTGGAGCAATCAGTCTTGCTCATGCGAAAGTTACGCGTTCCACAAAGTGAGACACACCGCTGTTTTTAATTGTCTCTGGGGCGAGATATTCCTAGAAAAAACGAATGAGAGTCGAATCAAATAATAGCTTGCTCGAGGACTTCTTACAGGAGTACCACAAAGAGTCCATGTTTGTTCTGTTGATGTGTCAGCGGTGCCACTTGGGTCAGTATGTGCATGACGTACGACGATCAAGCTTCTTTGCAAATCCAAAGTCGACCAGCTTTATGTGTCCCTCAGCATCAAGCAGTATATTCTCCGGCTTGAGATCCCGGTAAGCGACGCCCTCCTTGTGATGCAGGAATTCGAAGATGAGACATATTTCAGCGGCATAGAATTGGGAGGTAGGTTCGTCGAAACGCCGTGATCTGCGGAGGTAGGTAAAGACTTCACCTCCTGGGCAATAGTCGAGCTGTAGTAGCAAGTTAGCTGGTGATGCTTTCTATACAATGTCGAGCCGAAAACACCTACAATCATATACAAGGACTCTGCATCTTGGAAACTCGCTACCATCGTGGTGATGAAAGGATGTCCTGCTACAGTTGCCAAGATGTTGCGCTCGTTCCGGACCTGAGCGAGGAAGGTCAGAATAGCGTGGGGACCTTGACGTGCATAGGCGACGTACGTGTTCGACTTGCTTCAGCTTGATGACTATGTCGGTCCCTGTCAGATATGCATCCGCTGTACGTGATTCAAGCGCGCTTACTGTCCATCTTGCGCAAGACCTTGAGTGCAAACACCTTCTCCCCATCTCCATTCTGCGGTTTTGCAAGCTTGACTAACCACACCCTTGCAAATGTGCCTATCCAATATCAGTTCGTCGGCCTCTGAGTGTTTGGAAGACGGTCGCACCCGTGCCGAGAGTCTTGAGAAGCTTGAAATCATCACATTTCAGATGCTTCGACGAATGTCCGACATGCTTCTGACTTGGATCCTTGGAGATTTCCGATGGGCTCAACGGTTTTCGCTGGCTACCACACTCCCAAGAGGCGATGAAGTGCTTCTCCTCCTCCTTCCGCTTGTTGTATGTTTCTGGATCCTCGTTCGTTTTGGATCTCGAGAGTCCAGAGCTCTTGGATATGCTCTGGCGGTGATGGTTGAGGCTGGAGAACAGGTGCTTAGCGGCCGCGGCCATGTCTAAACGAAGTATTGCTTAGATCGCTACGCAGGTCGCATTGTAGTGTGTTGAGTCTCGGCGGTAAGCGGAGGAGCCGTAGAGAGACGATGCAAGGCCGGATGTAGGTGGTTGTCGCTCTAACTCACTTGGACGCAAGCGATCAGAGGCCGGCGGACGGGATGCTGGCAAAGGTGACGAAATAGGTAAGGCTACCCTACAACTACGCTCGTCGCTCGTCGCTGCCGCTGTTAGCAAAGTCCCGAGGTACCGCAAGCTAATAATCAACCACAGAGGTCTTATACGATGCACTGCAAATGCAATATATTTATGGTCAACCACGATATATAGCCATATCTAGTCATCCCAAAGGGCATCATTGAGTTAGATAGGAACTAGAACAACTGGCTATTACTCCAGTAAGGACGTGTCCTCCTTCAGTGCTCTTCCTCTCGTTGTTGGCGGGCGAGAGGCGACGACCATCATAGCACCTATATCTGAGCATGGCAAATCCATAGTGGTGTAGAAATGCCATGAGCGTGCTGATCCATAGTACAGGCAGCTTCGGAAACACCTTGAGCTCAGGCAATCTAAAGGCATCTCAATTTATCGCCCGTTTCGGCCTTGCGAACAATCACCGTAGCGTGTTTGTAGAGGGTGTATGAGGTTGTACAGTTATGTTTCGTGGCACATTCCGAATCCAGGACAATACCGTCCTTATTCAGAGCTAGGCTCTGGCTTTGACGACAAACACAGCGTCTGTTGCGAGGGCGCCAGTGGTCCCAAGTCTGCAATTTCTCTTGCTTTTTCATACTTGGTCCGCTCAAATCAGCCAGGTCATATCTCAACTGGAAGCCCTTGTGTTCAATATCAACCCGACGATCAAGCCGTAAAGCCCAAGTACCTATATACCGTCAGTTGATGTAAAAGTGTCTTGCTGAAAGTGCCATACTTCGCCGAAAATCAATATCAGCACCATACCCACGAATATCCTCGATTGTTGCATGTACGATCGTACCCCCTGAACAGCGTCAGCAGCCGCTAGCTCTGCTCATCGTGGTAGTACCCACCACATCGCCAACTTGTCCTATTGCATAGCCTGCTGCCACTCCGCTCAAGCCTACGGATAGACCGCAGGCCAAGTGCATGAATCCTGTGAAAAGAGCATAGGTCTGACCGGGAGGAGGGGCCATATCACCGGCGATGAGGACTGCGATAACGAGGGCGTATACGGCAATAATACCAGACATGACAACGGGTATGAGAGACTACGATAAGCTGTGTCAGCACCTTGCTCCGGAGGTGTGGCCCAGGAAGGAACATACCTTCATTATGAGATCCGGTCTGAAGATGCCAATACCTGCAATACCAATCCCAGACTTCGCCGTGCCATATGCTGCTCCTACGCCTTTATGGGTTGACTCAGCCATGCTCCTCTTCTTACTCCTTTGCTAGGTGCTACTCACATCCAAATATCATCTGCGCGGCGTTTAGTGGGTTGTCAACATTTACTCGGGACGCTCTTGGGACTCACTGCGGAAGCGATGCCAGCCTAAGTAGCAATAATCAGCGTGAACCTTGACGGAGTGTAGATACAGTGACGAACCATGCCCAAGAAGGGGGCGAACTTAGGCGCAAGGTCGGCAGAAACGTCTGCCATGCTGCTAGTATTCTGCTACAACGCACAAGAGCAAAGAGGTCCACGAGTACGTATTACCGGCTAATTTAAGCCTGGGGAAGGGGAGGGTTGAATGCGTTCGGGTCTTTGCAAAGTGTATGATCTTGACGTTGATGGCGTGGATGGAGGGTACTCCGGTACTTCGAGATCCCTGATCTTCCAGGACATCGTTTGATGCTCTTCACTTCACGAACAAACAACTCCCGGCCGCGCCGTCCACCACGAACCACCTCTTGTGACACGATCGTTCATACACAGACCATTGACACCCCGCTGTACACTCGTCTTACACCCGAAATGCTCCGACTTGCCACTTTTTGACTGAGGAAACTGTGCTACAGATGCAAAGTCTCACCCCGCCCTGGTCTGTCTGCGGATACTGAAAGAACCTTGATGCGTATCACGAATTCAATGCGGACAGCCCTGGCAAGACTAGAGCTCGAGAGAAGAAGGACCAATGTCCGAATACACTACACAACAAGGTCGCAACCATGCGCGGCCGGCCAACTACAACCCGGTCACTTCTCATCAACGCGAGGCCGCTTTTGCGTCCATTTTCAATACTGAGCCTTCCACCGTTCGCGCACAGACCATGACGTCTCAATCGTCGAATATACAGGCCGAGAGAACGAGATCAATCACCAATCAATCATTCGGCATGACTCCTCGAGCACCACCACAACGCCAACCTCAACAAGGTTCCTTTTCTTCAACCCCAAACGGCCCCTCATCCTATCAGCAACCCAATGGCGTACCTCTAACCGCGGCTCAGCAGCAGCCACAGCCGCAATATCTCCCACAGCCAGTACAAGCCGATCGCCGTCACTACCAACCCCAACGTGTCGACTCCCGCCCCCCGAACCCGCTACCTCAGACTCTTCGGGTTCCACCGACTCGAGTCTTGCCACAAGGTCCTCCGCAGGCTCTCAATTCGACCTCGTATCGTACACAATCGCTGGCCACGAACCTCCGTCCGGCATATCAACCACCTTCCAGCTACAATGCAGCTCCTGCTCAAGCATTTCGTCAGCAATCATACTCCAGTACGCCAGCCCGAACAACGGCGCAAGGTCGGGTTGTCCCTGAACGGCACGATGAACGAACAATGTCCATGACATCTTTTGCAAGGGACCATGATTATTCACAGACAATGAGTGGGAGGGTTATACCAAGTCGGCGGCGAGAGTCGGCATCCGTTTCAGAACTGGAGGCCAGATCGCCGATAGATGACAAACCTTCGCCACAATCGCCAAGCCTCAAGCAAAGGACCGCAAGCAGCGATAGTTACTCATCCCGGGCAATGTCAATGGCCTCAACGATAGCTCCTTCGGAACGCACAGCGTCCATGACACAGCGCGGTTCACTGACAAAATCCGACAGTCAATCAACAATGGCCGTCACGAGAAGAAGGGCTCCTCTCGTGTACCCTGCCTTGTTGTCCAAGGTCGCAGAAGCTTTCAGGTCTCGAATCGGGCTCTCAGACAAAGAGAAGGATTGGGTTGTCTACAAAAGCGCATTCAGTGGGTCGGAAGCAGTGGACCTTATCGCCTATATCATGCAAACTACGGACAGGAACTTGGCCCTTTTGCTTGGCCGTTCTTTGGATGCACAAAAGTTCTTTCATGATGTTACATACGATCACCGACTTCGAGATTCGCCCACCGAGTTGTATCAATTCCGTGAGACTTTGCTCGAGGACGGATCCGATGTCAATGGTGTTTTCACTTTAACAACAGAATGTTATTCGCCTACATGCACCCCAGATCATCTGTGCTACTCGATAGCATGTCCGAGGCGTGTCGATCAGCAAAAGAGACTGAATCTGAAGCCGCAATCAGGACTCAAGCGCGAACAGTCCAGAACAAGTTTGCATGACGACAGCAATGACGAACAGAAGTTGTGGATCAACACGGTCTCAAAGGAGGTCGCCGACAGTGTGAACGATAAGGAAAAGAAGCGTCAAGAGGTTATATCGGAGTTGATGTACACCGAGCGTGACTTTGTCAAGGATCTCGAATATCTCCGAGACTTCTGGATGAAGCCTCTAAGATCGCTAAATCCTGCCCGACCTTCACCAATTCCAGAGCATCGTCGGGAGAAATTCGTGCGTACGGTGTTTTCAAACTGCCAAGACGTATATGCGGTGAACTCGAAGATGGCAGAAGCTCTTACGAGGCGCCAGCAGCATGCACCGGTCGTGCGAAACGTTGCTGACATCTTTTTGGAATACGTACCGCGATTTGGACCATTCATAAAGTACGGCGCTACTCAAATGTTCGGAAAGTATGAGTACGAGAGAGAAAAGCAATCCAATCCGGCATTTTCAAGATTTGCGGACGAAGTGGAGAGGATGAAGGAGTCAAGGAAGTTGGAACTCAATGGCTACCTCACAAAGCCGACCACGAGGCTTGCCAGATATCCGCTACTGCTAGAAGGGATTCTGAAATATACGGCTGACGACAACCCAGACAAGGAAGAAATTCCTAAAGCCATTGCCAGTATCCGAGAAGTACTATCTAAGGTGAATGAGGAATCTGGCAAATCGGAGAACCACTTCAACTTGATGTTACTCAGCCAGCAATTGGTCTGGCGTAATGGCGAATATGTGGATCTGAAGCTTTCTGAGGAGACGCGCAGACTTCTGTTCAAGGCGCCACTTAAGAAGAGTCCCACTGACAATGCTGCCGATATCACAGGTTATCTCTTCGACCATGCACTACTTTTTGTAAAGTCGAAGACGGTTAACAAACGTGAGGAGTTGAAAGTATACAAGAAACCAATCCCGCTGGGTTTGTTGGTCATGTCGGCTGCAGATGATGCGAGTTTGAGACTTGGAATGAAGCGTCCGTCGTCAAGCTTACTCCCAGGAGCAAGATCGAATGCGCCTACCTCTGCAAGACAAGACACCACGAAGCAGACAGGCTACCCTGTGACTTTTAAGCACCTTGGGAAAGTCGGATTCGAACAGACTTTATTCTGTTCGTCCCAGATTCAACGGGAGAAGTGGTTCAGCCATGTGGAGGGTCAACAGAATGCGTTGCGTGACCGGAGTAACATTTTCACAAAGACAGTACTGAATGAAGGCTTCTTCATGAGCGCAGGCATGCGGGTCAACTGTTGCGTACCCATAGGTGAAGTTTCCCACCTCCGCGTACATTTGGATGATGCTAATACTATGGCAGACGGTGGACGTAAACTCGTCGTCGGTACCGATGTTGGTGTGTATCTGACCGAGCGCAAGCCCAAAGATGCGTCTTCGAGACCAAAGCGCGTTCTTGACGTCAAGTCTGTTACACAGATTGATGTTCTAGAACAGCATTCGATCTTACTCGTCTTGACCGACAAAACACTGTACTCTTATCCCATAGAAGCTCTCGATCCCGAAGAGAGTCCCCTAGCTCCATCTAAACGCGGCCGTAAGATCTCTCACGCCAACTTCTTCAAGATTGGTGTCTTTGACGGACAGCATCTCGTGTGCTGCGTGAAGACTACCTCTCTATCTGCAACGATCAAGGTCTTTAAGCCTATGGAGTCAATGACCAACAGCAAGAAAAAGTCCGGACTTGCCAAGATGTTGGCTGGTGGGCAAGAAGTACTGAAACCGCACAAGGTTAGTTATAGCTATATATCATGGCTCCGCAATTCACTGACGCTGCTCCAGGAATTCTACATTCCAACCGAGACCTACTCGATACACTTCCTTCGTTCTTCTCTATGTGTAGGATGTGCTCGCGGCTTCGAAATTGTCAATCTCGACAATCTCTATACACAGGCACTGCTTGACCAAGCAGACACTTCCCTCGATTTCGTCGCTCTTAAGGAGAACGTTCGGCCCATACATGTCGAACGGATCAATCGAGATTTTCTGCTGTGCTACTCCGACTTCTCCTTCTTCGTGAATCGACATGGTTGGCGAGCGTTCCCGGAGTGGAAAATTACTTGGGAAGGCAATCCTCAAGCCTTTGCGGTCTTCCAGCCGTATATCTTGGCATTCGAGCCGAGCTTCATCGAGATACGGCACATGGATACTGGAATGCTGGTTTACATAGTGACCGGCAAGAACGTGAGAATGCTGCATTCTTCAACTCGAGAGGTATGTACTCCAGCTCACTCGGCGTGATTATACACGGAATAAGCTGACATCGTTGTGTTACAGATACTTTACGCTTATGAAGACGAGTTGGGCGAGGACGTTGTCGCGAGCCTTGATTTCTGGAGCAAACCGCCGGAAACAGTATCGACCACATCTTCGACTACCACTAGATGATGCTATATACTAAGTGTGGGATCGGTTAAAGTGTCCCCTGTTTCTACCAGCGAAGCAGCAACAGAAATGTGCGATGTTGTTCCGAGGCTCGAAGGTCCTACGCAATAGTCGCGCCACTTGGCACGCGACCAGCATCACCGATGGAGTGGTCAGATACATTTTGAAGCGAGTCGTGCGCTCAAGCAGGTATCACATCAGATGGTGTGGTTCGAACGAGTAGGTCCATCAAACGAGCAGATCGCTACACGGTTTTCGAACGCACGTAGAAAGACAGTCGTGATACCGGACGTCGCCCTCGCAGCATCGAGAACGACAATCCGATGCCATATTGATCAATTGGCCGAAGCAGGGAGGGGAATGATTCCGGAAGAGGCAAGAAGCCGCACAGTAGATGATGCATCAGTGGAAACGCAGCGTGACCATTAGAAAGTATCTGGTCAAAGGAGGAGACTTGACAACCTAGTTGAAGAGGACAATGGTTGTAGTGTACGGAGATTGGCGCAGATCACACCTGTGCATCGGCATATTCAACCGGTACTGACTACCATTGATGGATAGCAAGATCTATCCAAATAGCCATTATACGTCGTAAATCAATGTATCATTGCCGTTGCTTAGTTCTAGCACTTCGATATAAATCTTTACGACCGAAAGTGGACGTGTTTGACATATTTGCACTCCGGGAGCGGCAAGCGCGAAACGCCCTGCAGGAGCACGTACCGGAAAGTGCCAAGACCCAAAGTCGCGACTCACGTCTCACGTCGCGCTTTGCGGTGTCCTTCATCTGAACATCTCGCGCTGCTACTCTCTCTTCCATCATACCCCTCACCCTCAACCATAAGGCTCCGCTAAGCGACTTATACGCCAAATCCGACATGTCTTCATACAATGCTGTACGAGCTGCCTACCCACCACTGCGCCAAGACCATTCGAATCTCCTACTGACAGGGCGCGACGACAGGCCAAGATGATGAAGAAGAAGAAGAATGTGAAGAAGAGCATTCAGTTCTCGATGATGGTGTGCGGACAGTCTGGAACCGGTAATTGCTCCAATTGACCGTGGTTTTTTCGAATCACAAACCTGATAGCGCTTGCTCTACCAGGACGCACAACATTCGTCAACACCCTTTGTGGCCGACAGGTGCTCTCAGGTCTGGACGCAGACGATGCCGCGAATGCGCATGTTGAGGAGGGCGTGAGGATAAAGCCGGTGACGGTTGGTGAGCAAGACTATTGTGGTTTTATGAAGAGGAATACTGATCAGGTCTTAGAGCTGGAAGTCGATGATGAAGGCACGCGCGTTACTCTCACGATTGTGGATACTCCCGGGTTCGGTGACCAGATCGATAACGAATCGAGGTTCGAGTGCCATATTTCGAGCTAGCTCTGGTGACGGCTGACGGAATATTCACAGCTTTCAAGAGATTGTTGGTTACCTAGAGAGGCAGTACGATGATATTGTGGCCGAAGAATCACGCATCAAACGCAATCCTCGTTTCAGGGATAATCGTGTCCACGTCCTGCTATACTTTATCACGCCAACCGGGCACGGGTTCGTTGCAATAGTCTTTCACACATCGCCACCACTAATGGTCACAGACTACGTGAACTGGACATTGAGTTGATGAAGCGTCTATCACCTCGCGTCAATGTCATACCAGTCATCGGCAAGGCCGATTCACTGACACCTGCCGAGCTTGCCGATCTGAAGAAGCTCATAATGGACGACATCGAGCACTACCGGATTCCAGTGTATAATTTCCCCTATGATGTCGAAGAAGATGATGAGGATACTGTGGACGAGAACAGCGAGCTGCGCAACCTTATGCCCTTTGCCATAGTCAGCTCTGATGACGTCTTCGAGGTCAATGGTCGTAGAGTCCGCGCCAGGCAATACCCGTGGGGTCTGGTGGAAGTCGACAATCCCAGACACTCAGACTTCCTCGCAATTCGAAGCGCACTCCTTCATAGCCACCTTGGAGACCTCAAGGAGATCACACATGACTTCCTATACGAGAATTACAGGACGGAGAAACTCAGCAAAAACGTTGGTGACGGCACTTCACCGTAAGCTTATCATCTACGTCTTGCAAGTTCCACAGCTAACGTGAGACAGCGACTCCAGTATGAACCCGGAAGACCTCGCCTCTCAATCTGTCAGGCTTAAGGAGGAGCAGTTGAGACGCGAGGAGGAAAAGTTGAGGGAAATTGAAGTCAAGGTGCAGAGGGAGATTCAAGAGAAGAGACAGGAACTATTGGCGCGAGAGAGCCAGCTGAAGGAGATCGAGGCAAGGATGCAGCACAGAGAGACCAGTGTTCCGCTGAGTGCTGATGACTCGGAGTCGATGTCGTGATAGTGTCAACTGTCAACAGGGGTTCAAGGCTGGGCTGGCGCGAATTATCCAATATGGTTTAGAACTGGGTGAGACCGACGCAATACGAACAAGTACTGGGAGTTCATATACCATGATGTTGTGCAGCGTGTATGTGGTGTAGACACTCGAATAATGCATATGATGAGACTGGAAGGCGGCGAAAATAGGATGAAGTGAGGGAGAGGAGGAGATGGTGGAGGAAAGGGGTTAGCGGCGTCATTGGTATTCCAGCTTTATATTCAGCTTCCTGCTCATTGGCGCAAAGGAGGACTTTCAGGGGTAAATTCAACCATCCAAAATTCAAAGTGACACAAAAAGTTCAAGATCCCCCGCCAATCGCCTCAATCTCCATTCCCACATTTCACTCCACCGCCTTTGCTTGGACCTCACTCGTTCTGACTATGCGGGCGACCCGATAGACGAACCCAACTGTCGAGTGTAAAATAAATATTCATCACAGCATGTCCAGCGACAGCGACTCCACCCCTCCCCGGGCCACCAGCCCCGCTCCTCTCGCCCATGGCAATGGCAACGGCAATGGCCTCGCCGACGACACCTATTATTCACAAAAACAAGAGCCACTCGCGGAATGGGATAACTTTGATGCATGCTCCATCCCTGGGAACGCGCGCCGGATGACCTCGAACCATCGCCGCAAGAGGAGAAAAGATGACAGCTTGTTCGGCTCATTGCGCTCGTGGATTGTACAGCATCAGATCGGTATGTTGTGGATGCGGCACAGCCATGACCAAGGCCAAATTACAATCTCGACAGTTCACTGACAATGGTCAGGAATCTCCATCAACCTCCTCATACTCCTCGCCCTAACGCACATTTGCTTCCCCAGAGCCAGACGGCGTACGCGCTCATTCTTCGAACTGTCGTACTACGATCCCTCCACAAGACGATACGCTCAAGGGCCCGAAGACTTTTATTTCGTCGCGTACTGGATCATCGTCTTCACGGGTCTGCGTGCAGGCGTCATGACATATGTACTTTTGCCGTGGGCGGAGGCGGCGGGGCTTAAGAAGACAAAGACAAAGGTGCGGTTCGCGGAGCAGGCGTGGTTGCTGCTGTATTATTCGGTGTTTTGGTCGCTGGGCATGGTGAGTGTCGTTCTTGTGCTTGACACGGTCATGGGCACTGATGATGCTCAGTATATCATGTATCATTCCAAATACTGGTTCAATTTCCTCGAATTGTGGACGGATTGGCCAACGCGATTGATGACTGGGACGTTGAAGTGGTACTACCTCGTGCAATATGCGTTCTGGATTCAGCAGATATTCGTCGTCAACATTGAGGAGAGGAGGAAGGATCATTGGCAGATGTTCACGCATCACATCGTCACCTGCATGCTGATCCAGCTGAGCTATGGGCACTACCAGACGAAAGCCGGCAACGTCGTGCTATGTCTCATGGACGTGGTCGACCTGGTCTTCCCCGTAAGTGCCACCACAACCTCCCTCAAAAAGCCACACGTCTCTGATCTGCTGTCCACAGGCAGCCAAGATGCTTAAATACACTGGCTACCAAACCGCCTGCGACATCATGTTCGGCGTCTTCATCGCCGTCTGGTTCCTCGCCCGCCACGTAGTCTACCTCGCGGTCTGCTGGTCCATCTATGCCGACGTCCCCAAAGTGATGGTCCTCGGCTGCTACTCCAGCGTAACCGGCGAGCACCTAAGCCCAGATGGCGGCTCCGACGTCCTCTCCAACGTCTTACAACCTTTCATAAACCCAGGAGGCCCCGTTTGCTACAACGCGAACCAGCGGTACGGCTTCCTGGCTCTCATGTTGTTCCTGCAGTGCATCACGTGCATGTGGTTCGCAATGATAATAAGGGTGGCGTGGAAGGTGCTGCAGGGCAAAGGGGCGGACGACTCGCGCAGCGACGATGAAGAAGAGGCGGAGGATGAGGCGGTGGACGATGAGGTCGAGAACGTGCCCTCGAGTGCGGCCAGGGGGTCGGCAGAGAAGCTGGCGCCGCTCACGCTGTCGACTCCGACGCCCCTCGAAGAGACTGTGGGTGTCGAGGGCTTGAATTTGAGGCAGAGGCGTGCGAGCCCGAGGTACCGTACCACGACGCGAAAGGCGGGCTCGCATTCGGGGGGTCTGTCAATTACTGGGCATAGTGATCGGAAGGAGCTGTTAGGGCGGATCGGGTGCGACAAGCCTACGTGATGAGGCTGTGCGCGGACCTGGGTGGGCCCGGGGCCCCTTGTGGCATGCTATGAAGCTCTGTGCCCGTGGTTTGGGTGCTTGCTTTGATGAAGATGCATGAAGGGGTCGCGCGCTTGCAGGTCTTCGAGGTCTACCATCCGGTCACACCCTCGCGTATCTTCCGAAGACGAGAATCAGGATTAGATCGAGCCCACGCACGCACATGGCGGAATCCTGGTTCTGAGTCTGATTCGAAAACGAATTGCGAGCATGGCGCTGGTATATCACGATAATCCTTTGCTCAGGGGGGATCTCTTGCGTTTGTAACTGCTTGGAAGTCTCCAAAAGTGCAGCGTTTCACAGACGAGAACGTTCTTAGTATCCGCACGCCTTCTCCCCCTGCCACCCTTGCATGATGGATGCATTGCTTGTCCTCTGACTCCTTGTACTATTGTACTGTGTAAGAGGCGACATATTCGTCGAGTTCGTCGGCACCGAGTCATCGTTGCTTATGTCATCAGGGGGAGCCGAGACTCGAGACCTCGACCGCAGAAACGAAGCTCTTCGAAGTGTACCAGATAGCAACGTTACCGGGGCTACAACAGCGGCGAGCAACATCTGGCCTATGATCCAACTGAAAGGGCCTCAAACTTGTCGCGATGTCACGGGCATCGATGTCATACATCCATGAGGACGCTGAAATGACAGGACGCTGGACTCTGGACATCTCCTACATGCAGCGCACAGCTCCCGGGGCCCTCGAGGACTAGTACATACTAGCCTTTCATATACATCCTACGGGGCAGGCCCAGCCACGTCCATGGCACTCGCTCTACACTGGGACTGCGCGGTATACCCTCGTCAACTCGACACGTCCCATATCCTGCTCGAGTAGTGGCACACATTTGTCTAGCATCGAAATAATACACATCCTTCCTGTCAGACACGATGTGTGCAACAGGGACGGAATCGAGTTTGTGGCACGAAGAAGAAGCCCATACATTGAGAAAAGCGTGGTGAGGTCTTTTTCTTGCACGCTTCGCAGAACAACGAGCAAAGCAATCTAGGTAACGTGGCCGTTCTTAGGAATTCGCACTACACCACGTTCGCGAACCGCCCGTGCAAGGTACAATAGGTTGCGACTGTAGTCCTCGAAGACAACAGGTGCAATACGGTATAGATGGTGGAGCAGATTGATCTCGATGATGATGCGTAAGCCAAATCGATTGTCTGCGTCCTGTGGCACGATGAGTACTGCGAGGTTCTCTTCTCGAGGACGCGCTAAATACATTGGGCGCATTCCATCAAGGCGAAAAATTGTATTTCGAAAATTCGTCTATTCTGCACGCTGCGAGAGCTGCAGACGTGCAATCGTCACACGAAAAGTGATCATATCCCCGTCTCTCGATCATTATCTTCAGAAGCGAGTCTCCTTCAGCGGGGTATCCATGGAGCATGTCGGGTGCTGTCTGTCCCTCTTGCTGTCCAACAAGTACAGATCGAGGAACATGCTTCACCTGTCGATGTTGACATGTATGATACACACCTCCCTGGTTCGCAATACACAACGCACCTGAAACCGACGGAGGGAAGGAAAGGTTGGTAGATACCACGGTGTCGGAAAGAGACTAGCTCTTCGGGGCAAACAAAGTCACCATCGCAACAGTGTCAAACCTATGCATGCCATGAGTCAGTGTCATGTGACCCTACTCACGACGTCTTTCCCGGCTTTGTGAATACGCGTCTCATGCTTTCAAGTGGCCTTCTGGACTAGATTATCGTGATTGTCGTACCATTACACCTTTCGAAGTCTTCCATGTCCTCCCACAAACTAAAGACTCTCCTGTTTCGCTTTCCTGGCTGGCATCTACCAAGCAAAGTAGAAGCGTGTCTTCTCGTCCAATCCAGATCGGTTCATATCAACCAAGCCACGCCGTTCCATCTTGCCCCTTCCTTTTGAGGAGAAGCCAACCGTGCTAGAAGCCACGAGGACGAAACTTACGCCTCAGCCGTCCTGATGTAAGTGCATTCTGACTTATGATAGCGCCGACCGACTACTGATCATTTCAGATTACACACAGTTTCACCCCAACAACCATTCTCAATAATGCAAACCTATTCTCGTACGCCACCGAACGTGCTTGATGATCTCGGGCACGAGCTGCGGTTGCGGTCGAACGCCATCCGGGACCTCAAAAATGCGTAAGGCTCGGAACAAGTGCAGAGTCCGCTGTTGGAGACGATGAAAGAAGCTGAAGGGTTTGTCGAAATCGTCAAAAAGCTCGACAGGAAATACAAGCAAGGCAATTCAGGAGAGAGCATGTTGAATCGCATGAACGTTCTTGACGAGGCCCAACGTACTGCGATACAGAACCAGCTCAAAAAGTTCTTCATTGAGGTAAAGAGTGCGACGATACAGCTAATAAGAAGATCACGGCAGACGTCGTCTCGAAGCTGAAAACGAGTGCAGATGCGTTCGCGACTGCCGTTGGTAAGCTGGTGAAGCCGTTCGAAGATGCCAACAAAGAGATAGCAGCCGCAAAGAAGGGCCTCGACTTTGATAGAAACCACGACTCTCCCTGACATCGTACGAGACTGGATGGTGTCAAAAAGGTCGTCGATCGAAGTGATGGTGTTGTGGTCAAAATCAAGAGCGACGTGGACAAGATGTTAGCACCCCTACAAGAAATCGGCAGCATCTTGACAAAGGGCACGGAGACCTATGCCATTGTGGAGAATCTCCGCGACGGCGTCAAGACGGACTTTGGTTTTGCAATGAGCCCCATCGTTGCTGCTCAGTCGGATATCTCCCGCGACCTCAAGCTGTCTGTTAAAGACTTCAATGACATGAAAACAAGCCATAAGCGGATCCCTGAGCTTGAAAGGGCTGTGGAGGACACGAACGAGGGCATTTGAAACATTCTAGAGCACCTTCAGTGATGGCACAGAGTCGTATTCTCAAGCAGTAGGCACCATCGACGAGGAACTCAAAAACATGCCCAAGAAGATCTCTGATGCTTTCGCACTTGCTTCGCGATGCGACGAAAGCGAGATTATCGGCAAAAACTCCAGCATAGCATGGACTCAACGGCCGACGCTCTACACCTCTGTAACTTCACTGAGCCTTCTGCCGCAACCATGGAAAGAAACATGTCCTCCTTGCCCATAAGCACGAAGGACATGGCGACTCATACGAAGACTGCGAGGGATACCGCCACGGAGCTGCACCGCATGAGACACCACCTCGAACCCGTGGTTGACGCTATGGAGTCTCTTGTAACAGGACTTGAAAAGATGTCAGAGGTTTCTACCGATCTGCACAAGACTTCCGAGGCATTGACCTGGACCGGGAAGTCGCTTGCGACTGGTGTGGACAAGTCAAATACCCTCTCAGCCTCGTTGGACAGAAGTCTGACATTGGCGAAAAGTTGGATGGAGGAGTTGGAAAGCAATTTCGGAGACAAGAATGCCGAGCTTGGGAAACATGTTTCGGCGATGTCGGATATGCGTAAGCAGTTAGAACATCATCGACACGATTATGGTACAACCATGTCGTCGTTGGCCACCTCCCACAAGGAAAAGGGAAAGCATGTTGCTGAAGTTCAAGAAATGTTCGAGTCACTCATGGAAGAGTTGGATCCTGTGGGCGCCGGTCTCAAGCAGCTTGCCACAGATTTTGATACAAAGGGCCGCAGCGTTCGTCTCAGCATCCAATAAGATGGCATTAAGCACTGAGCTCATTCGCAACGGACTCAAGACGGAACTTGACAATTACGGCACGAGGGGTGGCAGATGCTATTGGACACTTGAGAAAGGATCAAGAAGTCCTGAAAGTGGCGGAAGATGGCATGATTGAGCGAAAGAAGAAATTGGTAGCTGATCGATGAGCACGTATCGAGAGGATGAAAGCACTGTCGACCTAAAATCTTGAAAGACATGCGACACTCGACACGGCTAGGGAGGCTTTCGTGAAGAATGAAGAGGCGCGTCAAGCTGCCACCGAAGAGTTACAGAAGCAGCTGGCAGACTGCAAGAGTTTGATGGACATGGCTGCCGGGAAATGGAGGCGGCGTCGGCGAAGATGGCCACGGAGGACCAGATCGACCAAGCGTCCAAGAGGAAGATGACAGAAGTCATGGCTGCCAACCAAGCCTCGATTACCAAGGCAGTGACTGAGCATTACTTGCAGCCCGGAATTGACAGCCTCCGAAAGACGTATGATGATGAAGTAAAGAGCACGCCCGCACTCGCCGAGACCTACTGGCCGAGAAACACGAGGCAAAAGGCCACTCTGATCGACTATAAACCGGTGTCAACAAGATGGAACTCCAGCTCGCCGAGGAGCGTGCAAGGAATGATATTTCGAAAGAGCAGCTTGATTTATCAAACAGCCGCCACCAACTTGAGGAAGATTCATGAAAATCCTCCTCATCTGGCAACCATGTATCACTGCGCCGCATATCGTCATCGTTCTTCTTCTCCCCAATACCGGTATATGTTGCATATCCCAGAAACATGTACTTCATTATGAGTTTGTGCTCTTTACATTCTTGCTTGCGTGCCGTCTCTTCCACGCCCCGGGCACGGTCGATCATGGGTACGATTTGCGAAACCTCGTGGTGTATCGTCTCAACCATGGAGAGAAGTTTCTTGAGGTTGTACGCCGTCTCTGAAAATTCCCTAGAGACTGCAGCATGTCGGACTCGCAGCTTTTCGTACCCCTCCTTGCCCCATTGGTGAAGATGTCGACTTGGGCTCCGCTCGTCGTCAGGCAACCTTTTCTGAATCAGCTGTCTTGCGGCATCTGCGTCGACGACGGCAGCCTCGTCTTGCTCCAGTCTTTCAAGATCTCCAATAAAGGCCACCTTTTTGGCGTACGCCGTGGGTTTTGGGTTGGAGGTGCCATCTGAGGATGTCTGACCTGAGATCGTCGAATGTCCTCTTACCTTGACTGTCGCAAGCCTACGCAGCCTAAGTTGGAACAGTCAGGAACACGGAAGAGTATTCTGTTGCCTTTTGTGGCAAGCGTACTGTTAGTGAAGTGTACTATGCAATGGGTTCAAAAGTCGAAGATTGATCGCCGAGAAACGCGTAATCCCTTCAGACGGGAACCCAGCACCTGAACAGTACAACGGCATCATCATGCGGTGTTAGACCAATCTTCACAAAGGTTCTCGGTCGCGAACAGAGGAGTGTGTCTATATCTCCCTAATGCCGACATGGTAGCTTGACTCTTGGTTTATCTCGGTATCTATCAAGCATCATCCTCAGTACAAGATTCAGCACTCTTCGTCGAACAAGGACCCTTTCTCCTGCTGCCGTTGCCTCTCCAGGAACTCTGCAAGAGACTCTGCCTCGATCCAGTCATCATCTCCGATTGACAAGTCGGCAGGTATGTAGATACCGTCCAGCACCACCTCCGCCACCGCCACCTTCCTCATCTGCTCTTCAAGCGCCTCGCGCCCGGCCGTCAACAAGTCCCAAATATACCTGCCATGGTGCTCACAAAAGTGTCCATCCGCACCTTGAAGCCGCTCACAACGATGCTTCGATCCAGAATCAACGGCCTTACACGTTCCACTTTGAAACAGATGCTGCAGACAAAACCCCTCCCGCCGCGGCACCTCCTTACACCGAACATTAGCAGCAGTACATCCCTCGCAGCACCCCTCCGACCCCACAAACTGCAGCACCGCCTCCAACCCCGTTAATGCCAGTTTCGCACGCCCCAGTTCCGGGAATGAGAGCACTGCGGGGCTCCCATATGCCGTATCCCGCCACAGCTTACCCGCCAGCAATTTGTCGTATAGCTCTGGCTGGATAAGGCCCCGGGCTTGGCGGTCCAAGAAACTAGCGCGGTAGGAGAGGAGGTCTTGCGTCTCGAATTTGTGGATGCAACGGTGAAGGTGGTGGTAATGTGCTAGTGCTTCGATGTCTGGAGCGGTTGTTTCGTGGTCGGGCTGGTGCTTGTCTTGAGATGGGTGGACTTTTATTGGAGAGGTTGTGCAGCGGGCGGTTATTCTTGTTGTGAGGCACATGTTGTAGTACGATGAATACCAACTGTGCAAGCCTGCCTTGTTCGGCTGGGTCATAGCATATATGAGTCGAACAATGTTTGCTGCACAGGACCACGTAGCATTGTGACGACCGCACAACATTGTCTCATCCTGATATCTCACATGTTTCACAACACTTTGTTCCTGTACGACCACGTCCGAACAATGCCCTATACAACCTGAGACCTGACCTTGGATGGAGGAGGCTTGGGGCAGCTCGACTGTTTTTGGGAACATTCTTTGTTACTAACTTGCCAGCAGCTGAGTAGCATCTACCATGCCGTGCGACCAAGTCTCCTGACAACCCTGACGTCCCTCCCTCATGTTATTCACCTCTGAATCCCGCTGTTCAACCTGCTCGCTCGACATCCCATGCCTCATAGGCTGCTCGACAAACGGACGAGCCAGGAAACTTGAAAAGCACCGAGTTGTTAGCATCTTCCGATTAGAAAGTCTCCATGAGCTTGACATGCGCAAAGCATTAGATTCATCATCAAATCAGGTCATAATTCACATTTCCCGCTTCAGTTCTTGCAAAAGCCTGGACAAAAGGTGAGAATGCGATAGTGAGTTCAAGTTGTTTGCTAGAAACCAGTCTCTTTTGGGAAGTTGTCCAAATGTCCCAAACAGGAATGACGCTAGCCGAATACAGTGTATGGAGAGGGGCTTCATGACTCAGCACATCCTCCCACCTCACGAACTTCAAAGCAGACATCATGCTTCGTTCAAGCTATTCTGCCCAGCATAAACTCGCATAGAATTATGTCGTTCCTCCGCCATCCGCTGTTCTCCCTGGGCGTAAATCTCACTGCTCTGGCCGGCGCGACTACATAGTACGTGAACAGATCCTTTTCGAGGTATGTTTCTCACTTGGCATAGTCTGCAATCATGGCACGCCCACAACTATCAAGAGTCGGAAGCGAGGATGGACGAGCTTGAGGGCACGCTCAGGGGTCACATTGGTCTTATTGAAGATGCGCTAGACAGGCTCGAAGGGAAGAAGGCGGAGGGGAAACAGTAAGTGACCATTTTAGTTCTTTGCTTCCATGGTGCCCAACGCTTTCTAATAGGTGATACCCTCCCAAGACAGCAGCTGTATGAGAAACGTGGCAGAGATGAGAAGAAATAGAGCAATTCTAGCAATATAGCTGTCATAAGCGAAGGCGATGACGGGTATATCCTAATATCTCGATTTCCGAGCCTATTTCCCATTGAGCACATCTTCCAGGTACATTAGCTGCACCAGACTGATCATATCCCCATTACGGAGCGGGCTGGAAAGCATGTAGAGCAGAACACGATCCTTGGGCAACTGGTTTCTTTCGGCAGCCGCGAAGAAGAGCCAGGACGTTGACCGTAGGAACGCCGTCTTCTTTCTAGCACTTCAAGTCTTCGCATGGCCGTGACGGATCTATCGTGATGACTCTGGTCGTGGACTTTCATGTTGCTCAGCATCATTGCTATGTCTTTAGGTGTCAACATGAGGGCTTGCAGGTTAAGGGCAAGGCAGCATCAACTTCTTCGTCGTTCAGTGTGGTCACATTGGGGTACTAAGATTTCTCACGCATGTAGATTCACCAGCAGAACAGTCACGTAGTGAACTCAGTCTGTGCTAGGAAGGGTTCCCTTTTGGCAGAAGCGACCGTATGCTCGTTGAAGATCTTGTCTGGACATGCTTCCGCTCTGGCACGAACTGACGGATTGACAAGAGTTTATGTCACATTATGATAATGACAATGGTGACTTTGAGTCCAAAGACCGCATTTGGTCAAACACAAAGCGTGCCGAAATTGGGAATTTGTTAGCATCACCAAAAACAGTGAGGAGTGCTGATGCTGATCTTCGCCATCAAAACTTTCGGCCTTCACTTTCACAACTCTGCTTTCGCCTCGTCAACTTCCTCTACACAACTACAGTCAAGCCTTTAGTATCAACATCTCTACACTATGAAAATCGTCTTCACCATGAGTGAGTTTGACTTTCCACTTATTCGATCTCTATAGAAGACCATCGGACGAATTTCGGCTCCCTCTTCCTCCTCAAAGCTATCAGCGGCACAAAGCTTCCTGAAATCCTACCACAAACACGCTCGAGCACACAACCATCACCAGCACTCCAGGTGGTCAGCAGCAATTCTTCACGACACCCCATTGCCACATACATCAATCATTCCCTCCCATCCAATCTCTGCATCTATCCATCATGGCAACCACACCGAAACCCTCCAAGGCCGAGACGTTTCCAAATTACAAGGACGGTGACGTCCTCCTCGTGCTGTCCCAGACTCGCCATTATCAGCTACACTCACGCACCCTGCGCATGCACTCCAAGTTCTTCAAGGACATGCTCACGGACGAAAAGGCCGCCCAGTTGAACAGCAAGGCCCGCAAGGAAGGAAACTGCGTTCGGTACCGTCTTGAGCTCGAGTTGAACTCGGATGACGAGCAAGGAGTGGGACAGTTCGCAATGCGGGTGAGTATTCTTCGACACCCTCAGCTCTACTGCTTTCAGATGAAGACAACTTCATCGACTCGCCAAACTCGCTAACACTCCACTCAAGTACCTCGACGAACGCGGCCGTCCCACCACCACTCTCTCCCTCGCCTCGATGGAAATTGGCAAGCTTCCCCTCCCCATCTACCAGCACTACGACAACCTCCTCCGCGCCTATTATCACCAACCCCTAACCCTCAACGACACCAACATCACCGACGTCCTCCGTGACATCGTCGGCCTCGCAGACGTCGCAGAGTATCTCGGCAGCATGCAAGTCGTCTCCCTCTGCATCGACAACGCCCTCGTCAAGCAAGGCCAGGTGCTCTACCGCAGCGTCGCCACCAACCCTGCTGCCTGGGCCGACCTCGCCTTCCGCGTGCAATCCGAGATAATTTTCAAGGAGGCCATCGTGCACCTGGTGGGTCAGTGGAACGAGCTCGGCAAGGATGAAACGATACTCGCGTCGATGAGGAGGGATATCCGCGAGCTGTGCATGCGCAAGCACACGGAGCTCGACGAGACCAAGTGCGCCATCGAGCTGCGCATCATGGGATACTATCCTTCACACTTGCAACGTCCGACGGGCAACACGGGACCCGGCAGCCTCACGCTCCGCGGATCGGCGTCACCCGTCAAGACTACCACGTACCAGAGCGACGTGCTCTGCTGGATGGCGCTGAACCTCTTCCGCCACTGGCTCGGGCAGCACGTCTGCGGCGGGCTGAACCGGTACGCGCCGGATGGCGGATACGTCTTCTATCACGCGCTGGGGGGTGGAGGGGACAAATACGTGGACCACCAGGCGATCGAGGCGTTCACGCGGTTCTTCCCGCTGAGCAGGAAGTCGCGGAATCTGTTCGAGTCGCATCTTGGGACGTTGAAGGAGGGTGTGAAGAAGTATGTGCATGACCTCCTGCAGCACAAGAGTAAGCTTGCCTCTCGTTCTCACACACCTGGAAAAGAGGCCATGATTGGGATGCTCGATGTGACCGACACGTATTGATGACCGACCAGGCATGCTCGACATCAACAAATACCCCGTCAAACACCTCACCTGCACCTCAATCACCAAAGAAGACATGCCCTGGCTCTCCCCCACTAACCTGCAGCAAGCAACCACTTCCACTTCCGCTTCCACTTCCGCACCACCTCCCTTTCGCATCGAAAAGAGAAAACGTCCCCACCCTACCTTCGACGACGGAGACGAAGACGACGAAGAAACGCACCTGCATCCGCACGCTTCGCGACGGGTCAAGCGTACCGAAGTCGCCCCCAGGGGAGCACGCGGTGAGGATGGGTCTGAGATGGAGAGCGATACGGCAGAGCATGTGAATGGAGAGGTAGGGATGTTCGGTTCTGGGGGTGATGGGATTGAGGAGGATGAGGAGATTGGAGAAGATGGGGATGAGACGGGGGAGCTGGAGGATGGTGAGATTGAGATGTTTCATCAGTAATGGCCTTCACCGTTGCGAGCGGAGGTGTCGATGAACCTTCTGAAGATGGTACCAGTGGGCTTCGGATTTGGGTAATAGGTGGTGATGGATTCAGGTCTGGCGTTGGGAGTCACTTTGCTGTGTGTTATACAAATGCTTCTAATCGATGCAGGCAAGTCTCACAATCGACCTCCTTGACCCTCCAGCTC
>Ga0115846_100247_pt1 | contig 28855 bp, 24 predicted proteins | sample InSIn5gowninarea_2_FD_83860 | JGI IMG/M metagenome (GOLD analysis project Ga0115846, IMG submission 83860) | reverse complement strand
AGCTAGAATTCCTGGATCAGTGGTGCAGCAGTGCGTCGCTGATACACTCGTTGATCCTGCGGGCGGTATCACGCTAGGACATGCGAGTGGCAAATTGGCTGTTGAAGCTACGTTTAGTAGTGGTGGAGAGCTGGAGTCAGCGACTGTTTTTCGGACTGCGAGGCGGTTGATGGAGGGCACTGTGTTCTGGAGATGACATATGAAAACATGAGGATATGAGAGATGGTGGTAGAGTACGTAGCTTGTGTTGGAGTACGATGTTCTTGCATACATAAAACTTATATGTACATGCATGTGTGTATATACATACTGTCTTCGTTGCACCGGAAAACGTCGTCGTGCCAGTATATGCACAGTTCCGTGGTTCCTGGGTTTTTCACTTATATCTTATACTTACATATAACAGTTCTATAAGTATTTACATAAGCACAAGCCCAAGCGTACGTGTTTCCACACATGACTACAATTCCAAACTATAATACGCACTGCACTGCAATATACGCGTGAGGGAGTATATACATCAGCAAATGACAGCCCAACCAGCCCAACAAACCAATACCCAGACCTCCCATAACCATCCATCTACCCCGTATCTCCGTCCCCACTAAACCGTCCCATCACGCTGACAACAATAAGACCAGACGTTATAGAAAGAAAGAGAGGTTAAGTATGTAGGTTCCGGTGATACTGCGTACGGACGGTACAGTACAGTACAACATGGGCTTGAAAGAGCTGTTATCTGTGATACATGGAGCTATGTGTTACTATCACGGTTACGGCTACCAACAGGGCAAGGAAGGGAGGGAGGGGAGGGCTATAGGTAGAATTAGTAGAATGTTCGGATGATTGAGTACGTACAGTACGCAGATATTAGTGTGTCACGAATAAAGACAGGGAGGCCTATTGAATTATAGACGGCTGTGTAGGTACGTAGGTATAGGTTAGTACAGTACGTAGATACGTAGGCGAGCAGGTTTTTAATGTGCGTAGATAGATACAAGTATACGTACCCAAGGCGGTATGGTTTCTCATTACTACGTACTGTGTTTAGGTACTTGAAGGAAGGAGTATACGTACAGTATATCGGTAGGTAGGTACATACGTAGGGAAAGCTGAAAGCGATAACGGGGTGTCTGTTGTAGAGGATCTAGATAGCTTAGATAACGGGTGTATTACCCAGAGTAAGCAAGGTAAGTTGGCAGGGACAACCTCCTCAGAACTGATGCTGTGTCCGCGTACCACTGCACCATATCAACTACATACATAAGTATAATGAGAGACATGGAGCTGAGAATGAGGAAGGATGGTCGCCTAAAGTACGAAGACCTAGTTGATTCAGATGTACGCAATAATGATAGTCATAGCTATAGGCTACACCAGCCTTCCCATCAAATCCGTCTGATCACTCAATCGATCAGTCAGTCAAGCACATCCAAGCTCAAGCTCTCAATACTCCGATCTAAACCTCCACACGTCGTTGCTTCGCTATCCACACTAGCTATACTGGTGCTGCTCAGACCACTTACGGCGCTTATGGCGCTCATGTCGCTAGCTTGTTTTCTGAGAGAGCGTGCTTGTGACTTTTTGCCGCTGGTTCGTTTCGTGCTGCTGGTGCTGCTGTCGCTAGAACTGCTGCCGGGTGGAGGTGCTTCGCGGATCCAGCGGGCTATTATTTCTGCTCGTTCTGTTGTGATGGGGTAGTCGTGTGGTTTTAGAGTGGTGGAGGACTCGTCTTGGGGTGGAGGTTTTCGTGGTTTGGTTGATGGGCTGCTTTTTGTTGTTGTTTTGGTGTGAGTGGGTGCGGCGATTGGTGATGTGCCGTTGGTTGGTGGTGAAGGAGATATGTTGTGGTATTCCTTTCGCATTTCTTCGTCTTCTGCGGCGATTGCTCGTGCTTCGCGGGCTCGAACGCTGGCGCGGAAGGTTTCTTCGTCGACGACTCTTTCATCGGCGAGTGCTTCTCGAATGGCGTCACGTTTGATGCGCTCTAGTTTATCTTCTTTGCTCTCTGCTGTAGACGCTCCTTTATCCTTGCTGACAACTGTGCTATTCTCTTTCTGTGAACCGCGCCTACGCCTGTCGTGCTGAGATGTGGGCATGCAAAGCTGTTCCCAGGTTTGTTCTAGACCTAACCAGTTTCTAGTCTTGCGAAGAACCTCAATCCAATCAGCTCGTGCAGGACTTCTGGCTGCCAAAAAGATTGGGTATCCGTCACAGACTCGAGCGATCCGGGCCGCCATGTAAGCGTGCCGTTGATGTTCTTTGACTGATGTTTGAACAAGACAGTGACAAAGAAGAAGAGAATGAAGAACGTCCATGATGAGTGGGTGGTACGTTACTGCCTCGGAGAAGTCAGGTAGAGAGAAGATAGCATGAGACCTGGCTTCAGCTGTTTCAGCAGTAGCCGGGTATGGTGGCAGATCTGGAGGAGGTACTGGGTTGAAGAGCTCGCTGACTTTGTAGATTGATGGCTTAGGGATTTGTGGCAAGTTATCCTGCTGGTTCTGATTACGGTTGCGGCGATGCTCATACTTTACAAGCGCTTCAGAAATGCCGTTATGGGTGTGGGAGTCGATGTCCAGGAGACGCTGGCTTCTGGAACCAGTACCAGCTGAATGTGTATTTGTCATGGCAGCAACCTTGTCGAGAAATGCTTGAGTAAACTCTGCAGATAAACCAGGCGTGTAGTCAAAGTGGGAAAGGAAGGCGGTGTAATCTCTCAGAGCACGCTTAGCATATGTGCGAACAAGTTTTCGCGCTTCCATGCGAGCTCGAACTTCCTCCTTCAGGTGAGGACTTTCAGGTGGCGGTTCTTGTAGTCCATCAGCATTCCTATTTGTAGTTGGGTGGTCGAAGCGCTTCAGGACAGCAACTATGTGTTGACATGCCAAAGTCAGATAGACGCCCGCCCTGTGGAATAGCAGCTGAGGTTCCATGCTGCTTGGTTGATCCTTCTCATCGATCTTGGCCTCACGAGGCAATTTTGCAGCTTCGTTGGCCAGTATCAGCTCTTTCTGCTCGTTGCGACGGTCTACATGGTAAAGACGATGTATAGCCAAACCCTCGGTCAAGTCTCGCGCTGAGCCAAGATAATCCTCTTTGAAGATCCTCGTTACTGCCCTTGTCCTATAGGGGGCAGCGTCTGTCGGTCTCTGCTGGATAATATCGGTCAGTGGTGTCAGAGGAGTTGACTCCGCCATAGCTCTTGAAGGTATCTTCTCATGAAAGAAGTGTACGTATTGTGCATCCGGGTCACGCTCATCTCGTTGTAACACATGTTTGGCGACCTCTTCCAATGCCGAAGCTGACTGCATAGTAGCTACACTGGCAGCAATCTCATCCAGAGCATATGCGTGGGATAATTTCGAAGTTGCATGTTCGCGCATACGAAACTTCCTCTCCCGACTCAGTTTCGCATTACCTCCTCCACCTCTTGACGCGCCTATACCAAGTATTTCAGCATCTGTACCATTTAGGTAACCGTTACTGGAATTCAGCGAGTTGGTGAGAGACGCAGCAGTGGTGCCGTTGGCGGCTCTAACGGCCAAACTCGTGGCATCGTCGATGAGACGCCTGATCTTCACAAGATCGAAGAAGACGGCCGGATCAATTGGCCGAGGACTGGGAGAATAGAAATTGCTGTATGCCAAGCTCTCGAGGACTTCGGGAGGGAGGTTCAACCACGGTCCGTGATATGAGGATATATATCGCCAATGTCTACGACGACGTCAGCTCGGTAATAAGGCATTACACAGTGCTGAAGGCGAGATTTCCGGCAAACATACTTGTTGCGACAGATAACCAAAGTCGGAGTAGACTGCACTTCCTGTGGCTGGCTTTCGACTTTGGTTTTGGGGTCGGGTTTACTGGCAGGCTCGTTGCTTTGAACTGCCACATCCGTCTCTACAGTAGCAGCAGGGGCCTGCGACTTCTTCTTTTTGGCCATGCTGGGCTCGTACCGACTAATGTGTGCATTGTATTGCAAAATTATGTTTTACAAAAACCTGCTGTTGCTCTCGAGTCACCCGCGAGGCTTTCAAACTTGCTTGCGAGGCTGGCAGTCTATTTCACCGTGATTGCCGACGCTCAACTGCTATTTTCTTTCGTTTGTACACCATTAATCCCATCAGTGCAGCTCTCGTTAGAGATCTCTGACCTCGAACAAACGTCGATATTGCCTAATTGCTGGTTTGCTTGATTCACTTCATTATGGGTAGGTTGAGTTGAGCTCCGATTCGATGCCCGCATGCGGCTCTTTCATGCATGCATCTGCGGACAAAAATGCTGGAGCTTCATGATCGTCAGGCACAAATGTTTACTAGTGGCCTGAATGTCTCTCCACTAACCGTTCCACCCCGCACCACATTTTTGTAGGAGTCAACAATCACTTGCAAAATCGTTGAACATACGTCGAAACGTCAAGTTCGTGTGGTAAGGTAGACCTACTCAAACCATAAAGATAAACGAGACACAATCATCAACAATGTCGAATCCCGAGGCATCGTTGCCAGTACATGCGAAAGACAATCCAAATACTCCTTCCGATGGAGCACCCTCTAAGAATGCTCTGAAGAAAGCACAAAAGGACGCCGAAAAGGCTGCGAAAAAGGCTGCGGTCAAGAAAGCCGAGGACGAGAAGCGAGCTCAGCAACAGGCGTCCGCCGATGACGATAATGCAAAAGACAACTACGGTCCCTTACCCACCGACAATGCTGTTGAGATTACTCACCTCAAGAATGTCGCAGACGAACACGCCAATCAGACTATCAATGTCATAGTAAGGGTACATAACAGCAGAGGTCAGTCGGCTAAGCTCGCATTCCTCATGCTTCGTCAGCAAGGCAAGACTATCCAGTCAGTCATAGCTGTTGGCGACGAGGTCTCGAAGCAAATGGTCAAGTGGGCGATATCTGTCAACATCAACTCATTCGTGCAAGTCACGGCATTGGTTAAGAAGACGCCTGCTCCGGTTGAGTCCGCTACCATCAAAGACTTCGAGTTACACATCAAGAAGATCTACCTCATCTCGCCCGCCATGCAGATGCTGCCAGTACAGCCAAAGGACATCGAGAGACCACCACCAGAATTTGTTGAAGAGGATGCCACTGATGCTTCTGGTGCTCCGATTGTGTCTCTGAAGGTCCGTCTCGACAATAGAGTCATTGATATGCAATCCGAGTGCAATCAAGCAATTTTTACCATTTCCAGTGCTGTGGAAGGACTATTCGAGGAATACATGCGGAAGAGCGGTTCAAGAAAATACAATACTGCGAAGCTGGTCGGTGCAGCTACAGAAGGTGGGAGTGATGTCTTTGAGGTTTCAAACTATTTTGGCAAGAAGGCGTACCTCACACAAAGTCCACAGTTCTACAAGCAGATGCTCATTGCAGGAGATTGTGAATCCGTTTTCGAGATTGGTCCTGTTTTTCGAGCCGAGAAGAGTAACACTCATCGACATCTGACAGAAGTGAGTTCTACTCTTGGCTTTCCATGTCCAGAGCTCCAGCTAACCTTGGCAGTTTACCGGCCTTGATTTTGAAATGGTCTTCAACACCCACTACCACGAAGTCCTCGATTTTGCCGAAAAGCTAATCGTGTATATGGTCACCGAACTTTTATCCCGTTACAAGGACGAACTCACTGTAATCCAGAAATACTTTCCCAAAGCCGGCGATTTCAAGGTCAAAGACGGCAAAGCCTTGCGTCTGAAATATCTCGATGGCGTGAAACTCCTGAAAGATGCCGGTGTCGACACATCTGCGCAGGATGCTTTCGAAACTGATCTAACCACAGCCATGGAAAAACAATTAGGCAAGATCATTCGTGAAAAGTACGAAACCGACTTCTATGTGCTCGACGAGTTTCCAATGGCTGTGCGGCCATTCTACACAAAACGCCACCCGACAAATCCGAACCTCTCGAATTCTTATGATTTCTTCATGCGCGGGGAGGAGATCATGTCTGGTGCCCAACGTATAAACGACGCCGATGAACTTGAAGAAGCTATGCGCGCGAAGGGGGTCGATCCAACATCAGATGGATTTGTCGATTACGTCAATTCATTCCGACAAGGCTGCCGGCCACACGCTGGTGGTGGTCTAGGCCTGAACAGAATTGTGCAATTTTTCTTGGGACTTGACAACGTTCGTCAAGCTACGCCATTCCCTCGTGACCCACAGAGACTGAGGCCTTAAGACTGAACGTTGCTGGAGTCTGCACATTCTTCCGAAACGGCCTAGATTCTATTCCGTACCAGCACTATACGCGATGCTCTTTTGCGTTGATCCGACCTCTCCTAGGCATCGTGTTGAAGAATGAGGTATTAGTAATTGATGTGAAAAGCAGCAAGCGGTTGACTGTCAGCCTCGTTTTCGGTATGAATTGATATCTCTAGACTGGAGGCATGGCCACCACAACTCCTAAGCATCATCTGCTTCAGCGCTATTCCAATGCTGATCGAATCTTTTCGTCGAAGCCTGCTCCGCCGCTCTTCTTAGTTCCCGTGCTGCACGGTGCCACCACTACAATTGAGGGACGCAAAGATTGAGCTAGTAGACGTTACTGGTGAAGAACGAGAAGTTGGCAGAAGGAACACCTGATGTAGAGCGAGGCTCGAGTATAGGAAATAGCCAATCCAATGATCATGGTTCATCAGTAAGAAGCACCATTGCAAAGAAGTACATTTTCCGAAACGAATTCCTCTGATCTATCCATAGCATAGCGAGCACTCACACATTACTTTTCACAACTAGTTGACAGCGCAACGGCATAATGCGTACGTGGTGAAGGTGATACGCTGCTTCCCGTTTGCGATTCCAGCTGCATGACGGCAGAGCGAAGGGTTATAGTATATCAAACGAGAGTTTTAGTCAACAAACAACATCAAGCGTTCGTACGAATTAGCTGCTGATCAACGTCCATATGACCTAGTGGTTACTGTCACCCGCTGACTTTAACTTAACGAAAAGATGTACGAGTTAGTTGCTGATCAACATCACCGGCTGGGTGTTCAATATAGGTAGTTGTTTATGACCTGTCGATCTTCCCTAAAGGTAGTAGAGCTTGAAAGAGCTTGCTGACCTGCCTTTTTGCATTTTTGCCCAAGCGTCAACCACATCTTTAGGCCTGCATCGAGATATCACTTTACAGCGCTTGATTTTTGGTACCGTTGACAGTTAGTGCTGCGATATAAAGTCCTAGAACTCTCCCACGAGCGGCACGTTTGGGGAGAGCTACACTGCAGATAATGTTGGTCGTCCACCCTTTGTATCAGTGCCGGAATTCATGTGCTGAAGCACGGTTGGAAGGAGGTTGACTGTCATGTGTAGGTTCATCAGCAGCTGATCAAGCGGTCGAGGAGTGTTGACAATTGACCAACAGTTGAGAAGTGTAGGAGTCAACGCGTAACATTCAACGCGTCCGTTAGAGCTGCCGCTAGTGCTCTTAAGGCTTAGTCAAGATGATCTGCACGCATACCTCCAATTGGTCAATTCAATTCTGTATCAAGAAAAATAAAATTCCAGAAATCTCACCGTTGTCGATAGCTCATTCCAATAATCTTAGCATTACGCTTGAAGCACTACGATCTAGATTTGAAATTTGAACTCCTCTGTTACGCTAGCGTTGACCGGCACATCAAGCACGAACTCACGAATATGTCAACAGACCGAGCATCGAAGAGACGCAAGTTGTCGCCCCCAGAGAGCGAGCGGCGGGTGAAAGCATCGAAAGCACAAACTGGTATTAGCAAAGCAAAGAATCCAAAAGCAGTAATCGCGCCTACGGAACCAGAAAGTAGTGTCGGTGCAGGTCAGAATGAGCAAAACGACTTACCGTCAGTAAAGGGCTTGGATAGCAGTGGTAAGCATGATGAGCGACGCATAGAGGGATACAGCCATTACTCGCCTCTACCACTTCTACGTCTTTTCTCGCAGCACACACTTGGATGAGCAGAACCGGCTAACGAGTGTCTTTACAGATCCTTCAATCCGCCGCAAAACAGTCACGGCAATTTTATCTCACCTAGACACTCGTTCAGCAAAGCATACCTTGACCAAGACTGAATGTCTACAGCTCTGGCGAGGGTTTCACGTCGCAGTATACATGCACGATTCCAAGAATGCTCTCTCGGTACAGAATCTGCTTCGGGAAATTGCTGGCACGTTTGCAACCATTGCCCGGAAAGACGACGAACTCGCAGCAGCCTCCGATCACGATAGCGAGCATCAACTAGACCAGTGGCTAGAGCCTTACCACACTGCTTTTCACGAAACCATAACACGCGAGTGGGCTAGCATAGACTCGCATAGGATGAACAAGTATCTGCTCCTTGTTCGGTTCGTCATGCAACAGCTGTTTCGGATCTGCTTCAAGCCGCAGCAGAATGTCAATCAGGGCCAAATTAAGGCATCAAAGAAGACCGTTTCCCGCAAGCGGGCCAGTACAGTTGACGCGGAAGTCTCGAAGTCAAGGAAAGCGACCTCAATCCTAACCACATTACGCACTGTCGGACCTCTGAATCCAAAAGACCCAAAAATCCCAAATGGTCTACGATTGCATATTCTCGATATTTGGGTTGACGAACTATTCGGATCTTTGTCAGCGCTCGAGGCAGAAAGCGAAGCCGTAGTTGATGATGATGATGGTGGTCGATCGACAGAAAGCACTATCGCCTTGTTTCGAGAGCCACTGGTAGCAATTGCAGAGAGCCATAGCGGAGCACAAAAGAACATACGCGAGCGAGCGAAGGAAGCAATCGCAGACTTCGACGAGAAGATCGCAACTTTGTCCAACTCTGCTGCAAACGATTCGTCTGAATAACAGATAACCTTTCAAATGCTCAATCACTCAATGATCAATGTTTCACACAGCTGCGTTCTCCTTCGGTTCCAATCTTCGCTCCGATTGCACTCTCGCCTTCTTAAGCATTTAGTTGGCGATCTATGTCTATCTCATCCACAAACTCTGCATCACTTCGAAACGAAACAACGACCAGTAGCTTTGACGCAACGCGTATGAATTTGTCGACCAGTCGAACCTGTGCTCTTTGTTTGGTGCCACGAATAGTACTTAGTTCTCACACACCGCAACGAAAGATCGCTCAACATTAAGATACTATTAGGACCATAACATCTGATATCTGAGCCCCTCAGAAATTACCGTTGTGTGTGATATCGTCTGTCCATCTTGGAACTGTGCTGATTTCAATATTTACTTGGGTAAGGTTTATCTAATGCACGGTAAATCGCCCGACGCTCAGATGTCAAATGTCTTGGCCCCACTCGTACACCATGTTCGGCTAATCGACCAATCCGAAGGCACTGTTGATGCCGCCTTGGACATGAATCCTACTTGGCACTATGCACTGTCCAGGACTTACCTAGTCATCCTCACACCTAGGCAACAAAGAATTCGCTAGATGTCAAGCCTGCCCCCTCACGATGTGGAGGGACGGCTCGTACTCGATACGATGCCGTGACTGTTTGATCAGAACCTGTACTTCGGCCCCCAAATGCATCAGCGTACGAGGCCAGGATGCATACCACTTCGCATGAACATTTGTTGTCACCAATGATAATTTTCTAAGCAGTAGCAGATCCTTGTAAACGAAGGGGTTTGGTATTCGTGTGGTCGAATCGCTCACAAATGAACCTTTTACCTGAATGCTAGGTACAACCGAAGCTCGAATCGGCCGGGCTACAGCCAAGCACAATTGTCTCATCGCCCCATGGAGGATTTAAGTCAACATTTTTACTCGACAATTGATTTTCAGCCTTTCGCGAGATGTGACTAACTACATTGTACGTTCCCTCCTCTCCTCCAGTGTCGATCTGTTTCCAATCCATTACAAATCTGGAAGTGGTCAACAACTTGAGGAGCAGTCAGTCAGTCAGCCTTGTGCAGGAATTGAGCAACAATCATGCCTACGATTCTTCAAGTAGCCTCTTTTGCGGCTGTCGCTTGGAGTGCCAACAGACTAGATGTTTTCGAGCTGGGTAGTAGCGGGAAGCTACAACATAACTATTGGAATGGAAACTCCTGGCAGAGCGCATGGGAGGATCATGGGGGAATCTTCACAAGTCCGGTTTCAGCCGTCAGCTGGGCTGCTAACCGATTAGATGTATTTGGCCGAGGTACTGACAGTGCGGCTTATCATACATCTTGGAATCCGTCTAATGGGTGGCAAGCGAACTTTGATTCTCTGGGAGGTGGCTTCACCAGCGAGCTCGCCGCTGTCTCGTGGAGTGCTAATCGTCTAGACGTATTCGGCTTGGGGACTGATTATGCCATGTATCACAACTTTTGGGACGGCACCAGCTGGCAAAGTTCGTGGGCTTCTCTAGGAGGAATCTTCACCAGTGCTCCGACAGCGGTATCGTGGGGCAAGAACCGTCTCGATGTCTTTGGGCTGGGTACTGACTATTCATTGTTTCACAATTCGTGGAATGGATCGGCATGGCAGACATACTGGGAACCACACGGCGGTATCTTCACCAGTGCACCAATCGCGACGTCTTGGGGTCCGAACCGGCTCGACGTCTTTGGCATCGGTACCGACTACGCTATGTATCACCAAGCCTGGAATGGAACAGCATGGTCCAAGGAATGGGAGGATTTAGGCGGTGGCTTCAAGACCGGGAATTCGCCGGCAGCAGTATGCTGGGGGAACAACAGGATTGATCTGTTTGGAATTGGTTCTGACAATGCCGTGTACCACAAGGCGTGGAACGGAATGGTCTGGTCCAATGGATGGGAATCGCTCGGGGGTTCGTTCTCGGATGTGCGAGTGGCTTCGCGGGCCGTTAATCGTTTAGACGTCTTTGCTATCAGTTCGGATGGAATGCAACATAAAGCATGGGATGGCTCATCCTGGCAAAGCGATTGGGACACTCTTGGACTTGCTGCGGTGTCGTCAGCATCCCAATCTCAGTCCACGCCTACTTCTACTTCAGCCCTGGCTTCCGTTGCAGCCCCTTCCTCATCGTCTAGCTATATGTCATCCAGCGCCACAACCTCAGCGCCTTCTACAGCAACAACAGTAGCCACAAGTGCTCATCCAAGTTCACCTGCAACAATACTTGAACCAGTCAACATATTTCGTCTCGTGGTGCTTGTCCTGCTTCGCTTGGTTTAGAAAGATGACGAACTCAGGAACGGGGCTATCGATTATCGAGGAATTCTACAGCAGTGCTCGTCAACACGGCTTTGAATGTACCAGCCGTTCCTACAGCCGCTACCGGATTACTGCATACAGTACTGTTAGAAGTTTGACGTGGGTATCGCAAGAACAGTATATACATATATTCGTGTGCAAACAATACGTACAGATCTATCTCCATCTACGTACCGTAATGTCCTTATCACTACTGTTGTTATCGTGTCACTCTACCAATTCAAATTAGATCGAGCGACATCTCGCGGCAAACAGTAATCAGGTAGAGCCTACCTACCCACCCATCAATCTCATGATGGCGGTGCAGGAAGAGTGGTAACATCACAACACGCTGAATCGCCACGCCGGATGCATCACAGTTGTGAGTTTCCAAGCGCGTCTTTTCTGCTGCTGTGTTTAGCATGTACAGTACTGTATGTTGTAGCGGATAGTCCGGCGTTAACGCCTGAGATATTGCGAACTGTAAATAGTATAGTACTGTAGGTGTTCGCTATACCTATTCATGAGGGGGTAAGTACTCACTATGTACTCATCTCTAGGACAAAAGAACCTAAATTAGGTATCCATTCGGAATCTATTATATGTCTATCCTGTCCCTTATCCCGTCCAAGTTCTCACGACCGGAACGTCCTACACGCACGAACATTGTCATGCCACACTCCTCCTACTCTACTCAAGCGATGCTCCACATCCGTAAGGCTCATGCATCAGCCTTCCTCAAATTCCCCAAAACCCTTTGCATACCCCTCAACCTCTCCCTCTCCCGAATCACCATCCCCTTCGCAAACCTCTTAATCTCATTCCTCCCCCACTCCTCTCTCCAACTAGTCCACCCTGCCAACTCACCTAGCACAACCTCCTGCGCATATCTCAATTCCTTTCCCCTTGTCTCAATCTCGACCTCCGCATCAATAATTTGTCGTTCTGTATCTCTCATGGAGCGGAGACGGGATTCTTCCATGCCAGGGAGGTTTATGTTGAATGGGCCTCTTCTCGGGAGGGAGTTTGTTGCGAGGGAGGAGCGGTGTTTTTCTAGTGCTTTTTGGGCGAGGTGGATTTGGTTTGCTAGGGATGTTGGGCGACTCAAGGCGGTTTGGATGGCGGCGATTGTGGTTTGGAAGGATGCTAGGGCTGAGATGTAGGCGAAGAGGGGGGATGAGGGGGGTTCGGTGTGTAGGAGGGCGCTGTAACGGATGAAGGCGTCTACGTGTGCTTGGGGAAGGGTTGTTGATGGCGGGCCGAGCGTGAGGACTATGTTGGCGGTTAAGGTGAATGATTCGGCAAGATCGAGGGTGGCTTGGTGATAGACGTGGCCTTTTCGGACTATGTTCCGGGCGTTGACGTTGAGCCGTCGGATTACATCGCGTGAATGCGATACCACAGAGTCTACATCTGTGAGGTCGAGTTTCGAGGTAAGAGGATCGTAATCGTCGGCTATTTTCTCACGGAGGAGTTCGGCTTTGAGCGTTGATCGTGCTTCGATTTGATCTGGTTGCATATCGGGGACGAGAAAGAATTCCCACAAGAGTTCATGAGTCGAGAATGTAGGATGCGTCATTAAAACCTTGAGGAATCGGTCTAGCTGGATTTGCGTGTCAAGTAAAACAGCCTTCGAGGGGCGCGAATGAATTTGAAATGCAGACCGAAAGTGATTCGTCGCTAGTGCTGGCATGTATGATGCAGGATGATCTTGGGAAAGCCATCTGACAAGATTGGTGAAGTCTGATAACGACCTACGACTCGTGGTGATAGTATAGGTGTTGCTCGCACTGTCATTATGAGGCATACCGGACTTGATGATATATCTTGTTGTGCCATCTTCCACAAAGAAAGACCTCACAATGGACGTGATCCGCCCAGTTGCGTCCGGAGCTTGTGATGTTGCCGAATCGGAAAACAATGTCAAATCGTCGATACGGTTCCGCACTTCATCGTCCTTTGCCAGTTCTACTGCTGTCAAACCACGAGCTTCTCGCAAGTAAAGATCCACCCTCGGATCGCCAAAAAATATACGGACAATATCAATGCGACCATATTTGCTTGCTAGCATTAACGGGGTAAACTTCCTATCGTTCATGCTGTTAGGATCGAGATCGCAATAATGCAAAACACGATGAATGATTAGGGGGTCATTCAAGATGTGCAGAATTGTGTTCCCCTTGTTGTCGGTATGGTCTTCCAGACTCAAGGCTTTGCCGTCCTCTTGTGCATTCTTCGCGGCCAAAAGAGCATCAGATACCATACCAGCATAATTCTCATGGTCGTAGCTGCGGCAAATAGCGAACAATGGGGTATGACCAATCTTGTCCTTGAGCCTCCATGGCAGCCGCGGAGCAAGCCTCTGAATGAGTTTGGGTGTGTTAAAAATGTAGTGAGCACTTGACCTGCCACGCTCATCCTGGCGAGCCAGATATTCCTCAAACTTTGACAACTCAAGGTTCTGTTCGACATAAGCTAGAATGATATCTGCTAATTCAGTATTCGATAGCTGTATAGCTGCACTCAATAGAGTGGTTCCCTCTGAACTCACGTCATCAAGAACGATATTGGGTGGATAATATTCATGCAAGCTGAGGAGATAGCTTAGGGATTTTCGCTTTTGAGCTTCGACAGCCATCATTAGAACTGAATTGCCAGTAGCATCTTGTGTCTGAGCCAAGCTTGAAATAGAGGTATCACCTTCGATTCCGTTTAAGGTGCTCTCAAAGGTCGTCGCTCGTGATAGCATTGACATCGACGAGGAAATAGACATACTTCTAACATCCATTTTGACACGTTTCTTTTTCTTGCGCTCCGAAGCGATCGAGCTATGGGATGTTTGAAATGGAAACACATGAGCCAAATTACCATCTTCATGGCTATCCTCGCCTAAAATCCCGTTAGGCAGAATATGCACGGAAAGGTTGGATCGTGTAGAAGTTCGGGACAAATTTGGACGGAGCTTCACTGGCTCAATTTCAATCGGCTCCTCAACTAGCACAGCATGGTTTGACCCCTCGAATATGTTTCGAATCTCTTCAATGTGACCTGACTTCACAGCACTCCACAGAAGTTGATTTTGTTTCGATGCTTTTCTCAGACCGCCCGCGTCGGTCGCCAGATAAGCTAGCACAGCTTCGAGAGTACTGAGGGTGTAACCAATCTCCCCACTCTCGACGTCGTCGATGAAGATGAACTTTTGCATGTACGAGAGTCGCGACTGCAGCTGTCGAACTTGCGATCTAATGATAACAATGAGGATCAGCGAGACAAGGACATCTGCATTCACCGTCATCGCCACGGCTTGTTTCTCTCGATCGGAGATGCCCTGAGGTTCAGATACGACTTTTTGCGTCTCGAGAAGCACGTCCAGCATCTGTTGAGGACTGCCTGCCACACCCATTTTACGAAACACCAGCACACCCTTGTCAATGCGGCTCAACAACTCTCTTTTAGCTTGCTGGCCCTCTTCCAGAGCAATACCGATCTGCGACGCATCAAGGGAATCCATTTGGCGAATTTTTCGATCCAGGTCGTGGTCTTCGCTTCGGTGAAACGCGCACAATCGAGGGAACACTAGCGAGTCATGCACTGACTCAGCTATGTATCGTTCAATCAGACGCTCCACTGTCGGACCTGTGAGATCTGTAGTGGCACCCACCAAAGATAGCTGCTGCTTATCCACTCCTTGAAAAAGGTCAATGCCGGCTGTGACAGCTGTCTCGAGAGCTCTTCTCATCAAATCTTCGTCGTCTTCAAAGTATGCCGCCGAACTAGGTTGCGATCTGATGCTTCCGTTTGATCTAGACATATCCTCAAAGGCACCTGATGCTGTACCGTTGTCTGACAAGTGGCTGATAGGAGAATTGAATCTGACTGATACATCATCGGACAATGAGCTTATTGCTGATGGTGATGGTGCCGAAAGCGAGATGGAAAGATTCAGTGAAGGCGATCGCGAAGGGGGCGGAGGAAGTGGTTTGCCTAGCTCTTTCCCGAACTCGTTGAACAGTCTTTCCAATCCTGGTTGCATCTGTTTAGCTATTACAGGAAAGTTATTCAAGAGATCGTTAAACGTCTGGATATCTTTCTTCTTCGGCTGCAGTGCTCCGTCTGCCGTGCCCGCCATCGAAGACTCGCCATGTGAACTGGGAGTTAGCATGGGCTTAGGAGCATGGAGTCTCTCATAGGAGCCAGTCAATGGCCTCGAAATGTGAAAGATAAGCCACTGCTGCTGGTCATTAGCCGGGGAATGATACAGCTGATCGTGCAGCAGTTGGGCCTGTGCTACCGACTTGAAGCCTTTGTTGCTGTAAACGGTGTTCTCTTTAATTATCACGAATTTGTTGTTGACGGTAGAATATGTTTTCGCCTTGCTGCGGCTTTCACGTATGTTATTCTCTTTGGCATTTTGATCCTGCGTGATACGTAGTATGTGGCTGCCGAGGAAGTCCTCGTCCTCGACGAGGTCAGCATATCTCTTTCCATTGTCGCGATCTTGAGCGTTAATCAAGGAATCTGTTGTTGGCACTAGCAACACATAATTCTGGGCTGATAATGCCTGACTCAATACGCTACTCTGGAAGAGTGCGCGCACGAATGGATTCAACACTGGCATCCAGGCACTTCAAGCCTGAAGCTGCGTAAGGGGTGTGTCCTCATCGGTCACTTCTCCGCTTTGGTACACAAGAACTTAGGCTGTCGCGCGGAAGTGGTGGGAAGGTAGGCAGAAGATTACTTGCTGTTTCCCGAGCGTCGCATTCTTCGTGAGAGGCCGGAATTATTGTTCAACCACAATAGAATGCTAAGATCAATGCGTACAGTGCATCAAGCTGATCTGTGACATTTGGGTAGAGCCTGGACGAGAACACCAGTTCATCTCTACGGTGGTTCTCGGTCACGTGCAATCGCCTGCGCTTTTATCTTGTCGACATGTGATACAATTTGTTTATGGAAAAGACCCCCTGAACCGCTCACACAAGCATGTCACCACTGGTCAGCGTATCATAATGATCCAGTGGCGCAACAAGTGCCATGTCTGCTCGAACTGTCGTCCTCATGCTGCTGCATAATCATAATGTTGCTATTGTGAAACAAGAATCGGACGATGTAGAAATATGATATCTTCGTGAAGCAGCCTAGTGTCCCTAATGCATACTTCCGCTAACCCCTTGCCATTTCCCTATTGCCACGGCCGCTAATCTCTGTTGACAGTGTATGCGACGAAGTACAGCAAGCTGAGCAATTACTCAGACAGGACAGTATCTGGTTTGGTCTCTTTTCAGCAATACCAACACGCTGTATATTGTGCCCAGAACTTTTTTGCAGCACGCGACAAGAGGGTTCATCCAAAAAGGCCCAGTTGAGTTTGTCCGAACTCGAAGATCATGGTCCTACGCCTGCTAATGCAACGTTTTCTCATTCACTCATGCGTCGTATCGTCATTGCCTCAAGCGAGTTGTGTTAAAACGTGGTACCCTCGGGTGGCTGAGGTAACTTCTTGTGCTGCGGCAACGCCATGTATCTCCTCAATTCTATCAAAACAGTTTCCATGGTATAGTCTCTCTTCCAATTTCCAAGACACGGCAGCTTACTAGGATCAACCTTTCCATTTCTCGCGTCGACACACGGCAGATTGACCTTGGAAACGAACTGGAGGACAGGAGGCTTGTCAGGGTAGTCGCTATCACAATGGATATTCACACTGTAGATTCTGTTCTCGTGGACGCTCTATTCCACCATTAATTGCATATCTCCTGTGAGGATTGGGATGTATACATGAGGTGGACCGAGTATCGTGCCATTCCAGTTTGACATCATCAAATCATCGCCGTCAGCCAAGCCGTACGAACATGCCTCTTGTCATGTTGTTAAAACATATGTGCCATGACTGGATCAGGCTAGACTCACCAGCACCCAAACCTTTCTCTCCCTTCTCAAGCTCTTCGAGGAGCCTGAAGTTTCGGGGTACCTTTGCAGCCATCTCGGAAATGATCAGGACCAATAACTAAATGATGTGCTGAACCTCTGAAGGAGGGAATATGGTCAAGCAATACTCAAAGCAGCGGACAATAAACACGACAAACAATGTACGTCAGGTGGGGGCTGCTTGACCAGTCTTCTTGCCTGAATGCCTGAATAAATTCGTCTTGGCAGTTTTAACCTCGTCGACCCTACGAAACGAACACGTACGCAGGTTTACCACTTGTCAACCCTTGCTGCTACCAGACCTTGTAGCAGGCTGTATATGGAGATCTGTCACTTCTTTTGACTTGGGTGCAGCCTTCAGCCGATATCCGTGTCGCACGGCTGAAGACATGATGATACTCGAGGACGAACATGACAGCAGCATTCCTGCAGTCAGCACTCGCGAGTCTGATATCAGATTCGAAGCGAAAGAACAGCGATGTCAAGACTGCAGCCGAGAAATCGTCGGCTGATCTCAAGGCGATTTCTGTGACTTCGGAGACTCAACTCGCAGGAGACCTGATCAGGAAGCCATATTTCATCGAACCTTTTCTGCTCGCTTGCAGATCCCAAAATGTCAAGCTTGCTAGCAGTGGAGCGGCAAGTCTACAAAGGCTGGTAGCAAGCAAAGCCATCCCGAGGCCGCGTTTGCTGGACGTCTTGCAATCCTTCGAAGAAGCTGTACCACTTGCCCTTGAAGTCCAGCTGAAGATTCTCCAGACTCTGCCCTCATTGTTACAGTTATATGCCGAGGATATTCATGGCGAAGCGATCTCGATGACCCTTAGCGTCTGTGCAGATCTCTCAAGCAGCAAAAACCCCGTGGTAAGCAGTACTGCTAGTGCCACTTTCCAACAGCTGGTCACTGCCGTCCTCGAAAGAGCCACCAACACAAGACATGCTCCTCAGCAGGACGACAAAGCCGAGGACAACGAGACAAGAGATACTGAAGACGCTCTTGCTGTGTTCACTAACCTTTGTATGTTACTGACTGAAGCGCAAACACCATTCGTTCGACTTCAGAATCTCCCGCCATCTGCTGTACTGGAAGCTCTTGAAAGTCTCCTCGCTTCTCATGGAAACTTCGTTCTCGGTCATGCTGAAACACGGGAGGTATGTGAGAAATCATTAATTCCAAGCCTGTCTATCCTCATCGAAGACAGTGCGAACTTCGGTGTTGTCACTCGCGCGCTTCGTATAATATTCATCTTCACGAGCCAACATCTTGATTCTTTCCCGTCCGCGATTGGCGAAGTCTTAAAAGAAATACTCAAGATCTCAGATCGTGCTGGTAATAAATGGAAGAGAGTCCTTGGCTTGGAGTTTTTCAGGGGTTTATGCTCTGATTTCGATGCTCTAAGCAGGATCTTTGCTTTCTGTGATCTCGACGACAACAACCCGGACGTTGTATCAAGTTTGATGTCTTTACTGGTCCGAACGGCGTCCGATGACCCATCGTTGATTGGGCTTGGTCGACAATCAACTATTCCAACATCAAAGAATGTAGGTAGCAATCTTGATGCTACAGGTGCGATAGACGTCCCTGGATCTGGCATCACCATCGGTAGCGTCACCCAAGCTAGCGTTGGAATCACGGGCATCAGTATTGACTGGAGTACGATGTCTACAACGTGTTTGGATCAGTTCGATCGATCAGCACCTCCTGAAATACCAGACACATACGTATATACACTTGTACTTGGATGCGCATCCGCCTTCTCCGATGGCGTGTCCAAATTCATCATGCCGCTAAGTGTACCGACCAAAAAGTCCACTCGAGAGGAGGATTCTGAAGGGGAAGATATGAGCGAGCAAGAATCCAAGTCGAGACCATCTATGCAGGCTGTATTAGGATTTCAGCAACGCCAGCAACTCATGAATCCGTTGAGTAGACGAGACTCAGAAAGACCGTCGGGAATCGAGAACTGCGCTAAAATGATCGAGACATGCTGGCCTGCTATTCTAGCGAGTTGCTCTACATTCCTGAATGCTGCTTTGGATTCACACTTCTACCACATCTTGATCCGCACGGTGCAAAAGCTGACACAAGTTTCCGGAGTCCTAGAGCTCTTTACACCACGAGATGCCTTGCTTACGACATTAGCAAAAGTCTCTGTGCCAGCAAACGTGTCAACTCTGATGAATGCCTTGTACGGCGCAAAGTTGGCATTGCGACCCGAGATACATGGTGAACAAGATGTTGATAATGTTGCTATTAGGTCACCAATTCAAAGCACACCCAGGCAATCTATCGACCTTACATCTCCGACCCTCAATGTACGCAACTTGTTGTGCTTGCGAGCATTGCTTAACCTCGGAATTGCTCTAGGACCAAGTTTGAGTGAATCCGCGTGGACGATCATATTTCAGTCTTTGGCCCAGGTGGAAGCCTTAATGTCGGTTAGTCCTTCCGCTAGATTAGCCCCAACTAGCACCAACGCATCAGATACGAATGATGGATCAGCCTCAACAACTTTGGCTGCCGAAGTTTCCGCCGTTGATGTTGCTCGGAGACGGATGATTGACAGCACCAAGACGTACTCAGATGCAGCTCTCAGACTTGTTTGCAAGGCGCTCTTCGAAATGATCGAGGATGTGATACCAGGTGAACATGCGAGTTCTCGGGGTTTCACTGGAGGAGAGCGACCCAAAGCACCAACACACAAGTCATCTCGGAGTGTCTCTGGCAATTGGGCGAAGACAGCAACACTTGATGTCGAAGTGCAATTTGTTTTGAAGTCCATCGGACGACTGGCATCTGTCAATTTGTATCGCTTTGGGCATAACGAATCTAGTGCAGCCTCGTGGGGTTTGATCGTGGCACCCCTGCTCCGCCTTCAAAGCAATAGCAAATTACGTCCGCATCTACGCCTACAGACTGCCAACATAATTGATGGGATTGTTGTTGAGTCATCAAGGGTCCAAGTAATGAACGAATCCATCGCTCAACAACCAACGCTCCTCCAATATGGCATACCAGCCCTTGGCAAGCAGCTTGTAAATGCCATAAGCAAAACGACTGCTGGCGATATTGAAGTGGAACTGGAAATCATAAGACTTATGCTTAGCGCTCTCGAAAACATCGTTGGCAGCCACGGAGAAAGCCTAGAGGTTGGCTGGACAGGGGTATTCGAGATACTCAATATTGTCACAGACAAGAAAGATAGGCAACGTGATGCCTCAGAGACCAAATTTCCATTTGCGTCTGCCGAATCACGGACAAGGCTATACCCTGCTGCTTTCAAAGTTGTTCAGCTGATTGTTTCGGACTTCTTGTCAACCCTCGACGGTCAATCAGTATCAGCACTACTTGGTCTTTTCGAAGCTTTTGGTAGCCAAGAGCATGATCTAAATATGTCGTTGACCACCATCGCTCTATTCCGCAATGTCATTACGTTAGTCTTGGACCGATGCGAACGCTTGAGCTCTATTTCGTCTTTGAAGACTAAAAGATGCGATTCGGATTCAGATCTTTGGCAAACTGGAATTCTTGAGCTATCTTACCTTTGCAAGGATGATCGACCGGATGTACGAAATGCAGCGATGCGAATGCTATTGACGATAGTCGAGGCTTCTGTGCCGAAGATGTCATCGGAATCTTTTAATTCATGCTTGACCGTGGTCCTGCTTCCTTTACTTGAGTTCTACAGCAATAGTACGCATTCCCGCGAGAACTCTTGGCATCAATCTTGCCTCCGCCTTGTCGAGGATCTTACCAGCGAGACTCAGAAATACACAACATTGTTGCTTGAAGCCGAGGATTTCTCAAAGACTTGGCTCCATCTGATCCGAGTCTACCGCGGTTTGCTGGAAGCTGAAGACACGCGCACTCTGTCGATCGTTTATAGTTCATTATCGGACATGATAGTGTCCATTCGTGGGTCTGATCACGCGGCGAGTCTTTCCAGTAACGAGAATTTATTGAGAGCAACTTGGGAATGCTGGAGCGAAAAGCATCCAGCCAGTATTAAAGGCGATGTTCCCAACCAGGAAGCTCTTGCAGCACATGCAAGGCTCATGATCGAGTTGAGTACAATTAACGTAGAGGCAATCACACGATTCGACAACTCCATAAACGACATTATGTCCAGCAGTACCAAATCAGTTTTGGAGGCGAGACACGAACGATACACAATTGATGTCAACAAGGTCTCACCAGAGCAGGAACAGATCCTATTAGTCTTAGGCATCCTGCAAAAATTGATGGTGAACAACAAGCTGGAATATGCTCAATACCTGCTCAGCATCATTGACAAGCTAGTCATCAACAAAAGTCATGATCCATCACTAGCTGGTGCGTCGACGTCTAGAAAGCCAACAGGAATTGCATTTGCTACAGCTTGTGTCGGAAAGCTTAGAAGCATTGTTCAAACAGCTGTGAGTACTGCGGATCTCATGGAAACAATCCCAGCACAGCAGATCATAGATCTGAGTGCACACCTCGCGGCCACGAAATACAGCCAACTTCCTTCTAACCCAAGCAATACATTATGGCAGATCGTCACACTTCTCGGTACCGAATGTCTGACCATGTTCAGCAAGCATCTACCGCTATCTCAGCCTGAGCAACTGACGAAAATTTCTGACTCGATCAATACTCTCCTAACCTCAATCCTAGCAACACCACACCTCGAGAATCTTCCGCTAGATCAACGGCCAGTCAGCGACACAATAGAAACAGACACGACCTTCGACATGCTTCGCTTCCACGAAATCCATGCAGCTAGCCATGCACTCTTCACCCACTGTCCCACATCGGACTCATCCCTCAAACAATACATCCTAACTCTCTTCCACCACTCGCTCATAGCCCGCCCCTGGCACGACGATTTCCCCACTGATCTCACATCCAACCCCCTCAAAAACTTCACCGCTCTCCGCCGAGGCTCAATCCGTCGTCCCAACCTCCCACCCCGAAGCCGCATATCCCCCGAAGCGCTCAATGCGCTCATCAGCCTCGTCTCCCAAACCTCTCTCAATAACAACGACAGCTCAACCTCAAACGGCGCAAACCCCAACCTAACAATGCACCTCGCCACCCTCGCCGCCCCCCTCCTCGTCCTACGCCTAATCCACCCGCTGAAAACTTTTCTCGCAGACCAACCCCTCCGCTACCTCACACCCCCACCAGCCCCTCTCCTCACCGACCTCGCCCTAACCCTTAACACCGCCCTAACCCTGCGCATCCAGGACGAGGCGCTAAAACCTACCGTTGCAGACCTCAACCTCAACAACAATAACAACAACAACAACACCATCGACATAGCAGCAACCATCCGCCCCGACGGCAAGACCCACCTCCGCATCCTATACAGTTTCATCCTCCGTTTCGAAGCATTCTGGAACAAGTTACCGAGGTTGAAGAGGGGTCATGCGTGGCAGGATCGGGCGGATGCAAGAGCTGTGGAGGAGGCGATGGGGAGGTGGAAGGAGGTTGTGGCTGAGGGGTGGGGACCTGTTTTTGAGAGGGGTGTGTGAGTGCTGGGTTGGCGAGCGGTGTGTATCCGTGGGGCAAGCAGTTTGGTTGGGAGTGCCCGGAAAACATGGAATCGATGATTGAATGAATGGAGGGAAGGAAGGAAGAAGAAGATCCACATTAGAGTGATCTGTGAGGCGTCTGGGGTACTAACACAAATAGTTACAAACACAGCACGCTTTCCGACTACAACCACAGAGCCGCTAAACGATCTATCATGATCCACACAGCACCTACTGCACTCATTCCCCAACCTCACGCATCATGTTCACATTTTACAATATTCATCTTCTTCGTCAAACTTTTTTATCATTTCTGGGATCTATCGAAGACTCCACGAGCAGCTATACCCGTGGCCGTGGAGATCATATGCCATCCCTATATCGACAGCATTATTTTACATGAGCTGCGTGCTCTTGTATGTTTGTCCTTGACACGTTGTTTTTTCTACTTGTGTTGAGGTTTCCAGCGTGCTGATATGTCCTTTATCTTTATCCTATCTCAATTTGTGATTGTGAATATACTACTATGTGTTTCGGGTTATCTTGTTGTACTGGATGGTCTTTCGCTGAGTATGCCTTCATTGGTGACGTGATGAGTCAGGCTGGATGCGATTACTGGCAGCGCCAGCGTCCTGGTGACCAGTATATGCCCGGCGTGTCGGAAGCGGTGGTTAGGAGTTTACAGCAACTCGTAAGATGTCGTGAGACTTGAGCAGTGTAGCATGTAAAGCTTCCAATTCGAGGCCAGATGAGTGTACGTGCTCGCTGAGTATTTGCGGGCTGACTGTACAGCCTGTTGACTGAACAGCGCGGCCTTCGATAGTGCTTTCCACCTTATTTTAGAAACATTTCCACTCAGTTGGCAGATCACGCAGGTGCTGGAGGTGACTGTTCAGGCTCTCTCCCACCAATGGAAGGCATATCAATTTGCAGATGTTGGGCGTTTTCGGGTGCTTGTCTGAAAAGAACGATTTCAGACTGCTTGAAATAGCGTCGTGCATCTGTTGATTGGTTAATACATTAATGTTAATGCTATAAGCTTGAGGTGTAGGGCGGAAAATTTTCGTGGGGTGATTTCAGTTGCCGATAGGGCTGCAGGTAGGAAGTGCGAAAACTGTTTTGGGGTACATACCTTCGTCTATGAGCACCAGACTGAGATAGTATCGTGTCGAATACTTCTTATTCACTTCGCGAAAGGTTGGTGTTAGGTCGAACCCACCAAGGAAGAGTCGAATTGGAATTGTTTCGCCTGAAAGAATTGTTAGACGAGTCATACAGATTGCACGGCTGGCTGCATACCTCTTGATGGAGAGCCATCCATAATCTCGAATCTCACTAATGTCTCGCTCTCATTGTATTGATTTGGTGCAACACCAGTGGTCTCTCTTCGAATGATAGACAGCTCCATGTGTTTGATCTTCAACCTCACCAGCAAGAAGTAGATCCGACCAACAATAACGTCTTTCAAATGGTACTTGCTCTTGGAATATTCAAACTCGATATGCAGACAATCTTCAATACCAACGTCCATTTTGATGGAGCTATTTGTTTCGGGAGGTATTCGGTAGGAGTAGACCCAAATGTCCTTTTCTCTGATCACATCCTGCATCCGTCTTGACACTGTTACACGCACGAAGTACCGTAGTCGAACGTTAATGCCATTATATGACTCGTATTGTTTCTCGACGTTCTTGAAGTTGAATGGGAATGTCTGTGGATGTTGTAGTTCACCAGGCGCGGCAAGCTCTTGTCCAAGCGATAGGAATTCGTAGTGGTTGCCTCGATCAAAGAACATCTCTAATACCCTAGTAAGCTTCGATCCGCTGGAAGTGTTCGTGGGGCATACCAATGACGCCTATGAACTGAACCTTGATGCCGGTGTGTTCTAAGCGTCTGCCATCTTTTGGTCGGACTGTAATGGCGCCTTTCACTGACTCCCCATCCATGTACAAAGGTGCCTTTTCCTTGCGGTTCTTGTCAAGCTTGACATCGACTGTGGAACGATCATCCCCATCCTCGAGGACTATATCGATATCGACTGGTGTAGAGAAAAAGAACGAAGTCATGTTGCGGAGTGGTGCTCGACTAGTGTTTGGTTCGACCAGGTCCTTCGGCGAGGCAACGTGCTAGATAATGAGCGTACTCGTAACTGGTCAACCTGGATACGCAAGCAGATCACAACGGTTTCCACTGAATGTTACTGTACTGCTCAGCGAATCAATGGCAGCTACCTGTTGCAACCATCGGCGTCATCCAGTCAAACCGCAGACGTGACGAGGCTGAGGGGCATGTGTTCAGCCTTGTGATGCTCGACCAGCACACTACTAATCTTGAACAAGTCATCTACTGAACACTGATGTATCATTATAACCAGCTCGACAGAGCATCCAGCACTCGTTGCAACTACGGCAGATAAGTGCTAGACTGACATTACAATACCTTTAGCTGCTCGCGACCTCCTACTTACGATTGTTCTGTGCCTCCGGTCACTCTGGTTGAATATCTTTGTGACACTGAACCGATTTTTTGACACACATATCTCTTTCAGATCCATCAAGATTGCTTTGTTTGACGTCGTCGAGAATAATGGACAGAGACTGAGTGAAACAGTCGCCGCCTTTCAATTATGAAGCTGAGCTTGAGTTCTGTCGGCAATGGTTATACCCCACACAAATCCAACTTCGCCGAAGATGCACCTTTTGGGGAAGATTGTGTAACACCCCACTGTCACTCGGAACTGCCCACTTAGCTCGACTTCTAGAAGCACGCGAGCAAACAACGTACAGATGACGGTCAGTCCTGGGACAAGCTCTCAGTCCATTGAGATCCCATAACGTTCTTTCGGAAACTCATAGGCTGGCAAAAAGAAAGACCCTCCTACAATTCGAAGGACTGGTCTTCATATCGCATGCTGGACTACAAAGGTCGAAGTGCATTATAGTGGTAACATTTCGGTATGTGGGAACCAATTCGATGCTTCATGTCGGCGTGGTGACAACCTCGAATGTATCACTCGCTCCCTAATGCAACACAAACACAAGCACGATCTGTCGGCACCAGACTACGTGGAGCAACCTTCCCGGATGTTTCGCTTTGTGCTACACGCTGAAGGATCATTCACAGTAAACTGTTACCCCAGTTTGATCGCGTGGAGGAACAACGGTGAGCGCCGCGAAGCAATCCCGAGAAGTGAAGGTCCACTTTGTCTTTCCTAAACTCAATTCAACCGTTCAGCTTTCCACCCTCCACGTTATTTCCCGCATCAGCGATTCGACTTCCCTGCTTCTGAGTTAACTGTCTGCAGCAAACACAATAGACTGGTAGCGCTAACAAGTCCGATCACTGCTGGGGTCGACTGTTGGACGCTTAAACAAACATTTTTACCCTAAAACTTATCATACTGCTTGCGGTTTGGGTAAGTCTTTGTGACACCGCTCCTTGCCATGTATTGCCTATTATAATGCTGTTTGCTTGAAACCTCCTACTCTCATAAGGACTTAACCAGCTTCCATTGTGTTCAATTTACTAGCATTGCAAATTCATACTTACTATCACTACGTCATAATCCTTTTTTATCGAGAATGTTATCGGTAGAACCACTTCCTAAGCACCATTTAGTACGACCTATATCTCCATTTCGAAAGACCAAGCCGTTGAAACAGACTTCAACAACCATGGATCAAGATGTTGCGACTCATGCGACTGCTCCCGATCACTTTGAGCACATCTTCATTGTCACCGGCCCTGCCGGATGTGGGAAAACAACGGTAGCACAGTACCTGGCAAATCACATTAATGCGCCATATATCGAAGGAGATGATGTGAGTGTACTGTTCCTCTCTATCAGCTCATAGCTCATGTTTGATAGTACCATCCAAAGGCAAACAAGGATAAAATGGCAAATGGCATCCCCCTGACCGATGCCGACAGATGGGATTGGTTGATTACCCTCAAGGATGCAGCACTTGAGAAACTCAAGTCCACAAATACCGTCTTTGTCACGTGTAGTGCACTCAAGAAGAAGTACCGAGATGTTATTCGGGTGGCTAACTACGAGCATCCCAGCGTCCAGGTCCACTTCGTGTACCTCAAAGTGGACGAGGAAGTGCTGCAGAAGAGGGTTGCTAGTCGAGTTGGACATTACATGAAGGCGGACATGGTGCACAGCCAGATGGTCGCTTTGGAGGAGCCAAATGTGGAAGACGAAACAGATGTTATCAAGATCGATGTGACAAACGACAAGGAGGTAGTGGAGAAAGAATCGTTGGCCAAGGTGGAAGCAAAACTCAAGCAGTACGAGGAGTTTGAGAAGATGCAAGCTTCGGCTAAAACGCAATCGTGAACGATACGAGGTCCGATGAGATCCCATTTGTACTACCAACACGAATAGACACGACTAGATGACGCGCATGGCCGCACGGTGGATTTGTTATGTGATCCTAGTGCTGAATGCACGAGCTATTACCATTAAGCGACATAGAGTTTGGAGCTGCCTTTCTTCACAGCGCACAGCACTAGACAACAAAGTTCAACACGCCTGACGGCACCATACCGGCCCAACAACTGCTTCGATGGAAGCGAGACTACATAGAGGTCTTGGAATCTTGCGTGAGAGGCGGGGAAGAACATCCAAGCATGGGTACTGAATCTTATACCAAGAGGTATGGCTCAACCTGCTCTGAGTTTAGAGCCAAGGCATCGACAGTAGCTTGGTGCTGACGCTGACATCGAGAAGCAGAAGGTAAGGAAACTGCATTGTGAGAATTGGTTCCGAGTGATGCGTTGCCTGTCTGGCGACAGCGTCGAGCGTTGCAATCGCGGAATGTAATGTTATAGCAAGAAACGTGACGCCTCCACTTTTTTGCATTTTGAATAAACCTGCACGCTTTTCCAAGTCCTGGATTGCGACTCAAGGATGCCCTGCTAGAAGAGTGTCAAAATGTCAAATGCTGATCTCGGAATTTACGAACGTTATACGTCAAGAGCTTATCGACGACGAAGGCTCAATAGTTTCCTAGAATACTGTTTCATGCGTAAGACTAGGTACTCAAGACAGGTCAGCGTTGTAAAGAGGCCGTGGTCTTCTTAGTGCTGGATTTTGCATCACTGTAGCAACGCTGTTTAGCTTTAGCCGGATCGAAAGTTGGCAGCACCAAGATTTTGCCATTGGCTGCCACCGCATCACCAACTTGAAAGCCATGAGAATCGTATCGATTGCTAACCGTCTAGAGAAGGCTTTGCTTGATAGTGCAGTTGTATCTTGCTTTACTCAAAGATACAAATCGTTCAGAAGTCTGAACTGCTTGCATTGACTGTACAGACTGCCACCGTCAATACAACATATTCGGCAATCCGACTCGATATCTTCACAGCCCCTACCACATTGCGGACATGTTGCCGTTGCCTCGATTACTTGTCCTACCTTCGGCTCTGATATCGTTGATCTTGAGCCAGGTCCCGACGGTCACGGCACAAGAGCTGCCCTGGCCATACAATCTCCCCCCACATGTCAAGTACCATCCGGAGGATGAAGCCCTGATAAGAAGAAGCATTGAGATACAGCATAAGCTTCAGGGACAGAAACCTATAGGCGTAAGGAAAATGAGCGACGACCCGGGGCAGAAGTTCTTCTTGGACTACTGGGAATTTCGAGAAGCTGAGAGCAGGCCACAGCAGTGCGCGAACAATGCTTCCATTACCACTACATTCGACGCACCTTTGAAACCACATGGTACATCGAAACACTCCAAGCCGATTCTTCCAAGGATACTAGGGGGATGGTCTTATGAGAAGCGGAATTTTCAATGTCCAACAGGATCAGAGGCATGTACCTCGATTGGCCGACCAGATAGCTGCTGCGCGACTGGCTCAACATGTCAATTGGTGCAAGACATTGGTCTGGGAGACGTGGGTTGCTGCCCAGCAAATCAAGTATGTGGAGGATCAGTGTCGACATGTCCCGCTGGCGGCTACACGGATTGTCCTCAGAATCCTGGAGGTGGCTGCTGCTTGCCTGGATATGCCTGCTACGATGTGGGTTGTGCTGTAACATCAACTGCCATCGTCACGGTGGTCCCCCCTTCGACGACATCATCAACACCAACACCCACGTCTATATCTTCTATTCCGCCATCAACAGTGACACAGACGACAACCACAATTGTGGCACCGCCAGCAATCTCTAGCTCATCGACGATTTCATCTTCCTTATCTAGCACATCAAGCAGCTCGGTATCTACGGCTACATCCACATCCTCC
>Ga0115846_100246_pt1 | contig 28859 bp, 27 predicted proteins | sample InSIn5gowninarea_2_FD_83860 | JGI IMG/M metagenome (GOLD analysis project Ga0115846, IMG submission 83860) | reverse complement strand
AGCCAGAGATTCTTGTCTGTCGAAGCACATGTGGTAGCTGGTTCATTGAAACCTGTTCGTATTGGCGTCCTACGTAGCTCGTTGAGTGTTGAAGCGCTGAGAGATCGGCTTTGTTTCAATCAGCACGAACCACGCGAAGATCTCAATGTGGGTGCAATCGTTGCAGGATACCGGAAAAGTTGTGTTTGCTATCTGACGAGAAGGGTGAAAATATTGGATGGCACGTAGCGACGGTGGAAAAGAACGAATCTCAAAGCGGTGGGGAGGGATCCCGGATGACTATCTAGTAGTATTGCTCGTTCATGCAACCATCTTCGATGTCGATTGTAGCTTGATTGTCCAAGAACCTCATATTTTCACATCATCACTGTTGTTAGATATATATCAATATACGGAGCTTTTGAGTTATGAAGAGGTTGAAGAACAAGGTGACTGGAAGGTAAAATAACTATCTACTCCCAATTCGTTTGTTGATTGGTTTATCTGCTACCTCAAGGCATGACCAACTTTTATCAGGAGTGTGTCGGATACTTGCCTAATGGTGGAAATGGTATGGTCCTGTGCTTTGGTTAGCCGAACGGGACGTCCGTTGGATATCTGGTGCTTTAGTCTTCTTCGATATGTTGATCGTGTCATCGCATTCGGTTCCTTGGTGTCAGCTTTCCCGCGAAGAAGAACATCAACACCAATTGAAGCGAATCAAACTGCATGCACAGCAAATACAACACGATGTTGATGATGGAAACTCGTGTCCAGCAGAGGAGGAAACGGAAGAGGATAACCCTGCACTAGCGTAACGATGAACAAAACAGGTTAGCTGAATTCAGAAGGCTATAAAAGGATTAGCGGTCATGCTCGTCGTTTACAACCCTCTTTTTGATCACTCAACATCGACCGAATGAAGCAGCCCTGGCAGGAATTGCGACGCTGCCGGTCACACGCCAGCTCCTTCCGAGCAACTACTTCTACACATGGCGCTCTATGATGTTGTGCTATTCTTCTGCAGTCGACCGGTATTGTATTTCCATGCCGTGCCTGTTCGAGCAGCAGGATCTGTGCCCTGGTCGCCTTTCTGCACAACAGCGCACTTCCCAAGGCACACTCACCCTATTCCAGTCTAGCTTTGTCTTACTACCATTCATATAAACAGTCTTCGTCCTCCGAGCACGCCTGATTGCATTCTCTTGTTCTCTCTTCAAGTTCACACCTTGTTGTAGCCTTATACCATTGGCTCTCGGCTGGTAGCCTCATTGGCACACTACACACTGACCAAGTAGCTCCAAGGAGTTCGTCGATATGTCAGTCGCGCAAAGTCCGTCGTCATCACATGACTATGTCATAGTTCAGCCGCCTTGCTTTCACGATCTGCCCTTACGTCTCAAGACTCCTGAGCATCATCATGACAACCACAACTACTTATCTGAGGATGAATTCGAATACATCAGCAGTCCTGATGCCGTTCGGAGTCTGAGCTCAACACCAGTTCCTCACTCTGTGATTACCGACGATGAACTTTCGGAGTGTTCAGAAGATGATCGATACGAAGCCGCCTCGGGAGTCGCTCAAAGCAGTTCTATCTCACCAGCCAGACGGAGAATCCTTGTATGTCTGTCCACATTCTCATTCTATGTTCCGAGTGCTTTCGTCTCGCCTGACGTATATATTTGTGTTATTTGAGCCTTCTGCTAAGGCCGGCTCAACCGTCGAGATGAACCAAGAACATATTGATCTTCTTGGTACTGTTAGCTTATATGGTAGGCTCTATCATCCTGCCAAGTTTCGGTCTCCGAATTCTGAGTCAAATGCTTTCTGTGATTTGTCTCCAAGGACAGCTATCGTGGAATAATTCCTTCTGAGGCTCGCAAGCGTCTGGTTGCATGACGAAGCCTTGTGCCACAAAGGCCCATTTCGAAGTGATCGAGCAATGGGGAGAATAGACCTTTCGCATGAATTTGCTTCTGGTACTCATCTTCTGCTTGCACTTCAAGTTCATTTCACGAGCGTGTATTCAGATGCTGACTTGCGAACAGCCTTGCACTCTAGATACAAGATGTCCCTATAGCAATTATGATCCGAATTCTGTTCCGCCTCAATTGAGAACCCGTTCGATCGTCCCGCCGACATCATTGCCACCACGATACCCGTATGTGTATACTGCACCATCGGAGGATGGATATCCCGGAACTGGCGTGCTTTCGAATCAATATCCCAAAACAACGGCAGATGCAGAAAATCGTACAACCTCCCATAGATATGGAGAACCCGCGACAGTTGATAAAGAGAAAGCAGAACAAGCTTATCGCACTGCTTTGTCATACCAAAAGATCCCATGTCGGATCAGCAGGGTTCCAGAGCTTCACTGCAATCCGCTTTACAGCGTGCACAACTTTATTGATGTCCGAATCATGGATCAACTCATAGATAGCGTTTGTCGAACTTCTTCCCGGAACAATTGGGAACTAGCCAGTCCCGACACGATACTCCGCCACCAAATGTTGAAACGACTGCGTGACCTGCCTCCCGATCACTCTGTCCGAAAGGAAGCCACTCAACCGTTCGACTTCCCGAAATCTTATCAGAACCCTTGGCCTCCATACGAGAAGCGTAGTATTTACAACAACATCTTCACCAATGTCGAGAGAGTAGCCCTCTCCATGCTTGTCGACATTCACATGTCTCATCTTAAATCTGAGTGTCTCTTCGCAGATATCGGGAACCCAGGGTATGTGTCTCAAAACTTTCGCAGCCCTGCCGGAAGAGGTACATGCGAAGCCGGCCAGGGACTTGCTCTCAATGCTCAAAGCTACTCACTCGCCTTTCTCTCCGGACGCAGTGTCGATACAGTCTTCCGCAGCAACGAGCTCAGAATTACGACTGCAAACCAAGTCAACCGTGAAGGTATCAGTCTCTGCTTCAGTGCCTCCCCATCTGAAATCGACGAAGCCATGACCGATAGCACACCCTTCGATCTCTGCTCAATACATGCACTTACGGACCAAGCAAAACGAGATCATTTAATCAAATTCAAATACTTCCACGCCACTGCGCTCAAGCGCATCCTCAACAGAACATTAATCGGTCCACCCTTCGCACCACCAAGAAGACACGCGCTAGATGACTACCAACGACAACTCAGCATAATAGAAGAGGAAAACAAAGCCCGGCTAATCAAGGAACGAGAATTGAAAGCCATGAACATGAACTTGGTACCACCGCCACGGCCCATGAGGATTAACATCAACAGCCCAGATAACCAGGCATTACAGGACTACCAGATGCAACTGATGTTGTTGGAGCAGCAGGACATTAAGAGGACGAACCGCGAAAAGGAGAAGAACCAGAACCGAAAATTGGAAAGAGGACGTAATGGGAGTATCTGAAGTGTGTAGCAAAGTAGGGACTCTCGGGGATGGTATTGATGAATGTTATTGTTTTTGACTTTGAAATGATGAGAGTGAGGGTGTTCGGATTCTTGGTGGATAGTGGTTAAAAGCGCACGTTTTATTCACATACACTCTCTTCCCTCGTGGTGACTGAGGTATAAAACAAAATCAATTAATCTATGATAATCATTTCTGGCGCAACACTTGTTCTCCTGTTCGACGCCAATAGGTGCGTAGCAGCAAGTCGAGTTTATCATAATGTAAACAAAATGTCTGGGTCACTTCGCAAGGCAACGGGGTGACGGGGGACGTGGAGGGTGGCTCCTTATATTTGACAGGGAGGATTGATCGCAATTGGATTCGGAGGTTAGAGGGTATGGGGATTTAAATTAGAGAGGTTGAGTTGGAGGCTATACTAGGGTATGTTATGAACACATTTGAATTGTGCTATTCTGCTATACCGTCAAAGTTTGCTATGAACTACATACGCCATGTTCAAATCTGGGACTGCTGACACCGGTGAACACAATTTGTTATCCTGTTATGTCGATCATGTCTTATAGTATGGCCTCGGGACGTTATCGTAATAAGGCACCACAATCCACTCCTTGCCCACCTCAGTATTCAACATCGCTTTCGTGCCCGGATGTATAGGCCTGCTCGACACGATCAAGTTCAGAAGCCCTGGCTTACCAGACTTGAGTAACTGCTCAACTGCATCAGGTATATCAGCTATCTTGTTCACTTTCGCCGCCGCGCACCCTAGCCCCGCAGCTACAGTCTCGTATTCAGCTTCCGGATTGAGTTTCGACGCCTGGCGCTGGGGCGTCTTGTCGCCGTAGATCAGATCCTGGCCGGCCAGGGACATTCCCCAGACGGAGTTGTTGCTGATGACGGTCAGGATCTTGAGGTTGAAGCGCGCGAATGTGTCGAGCTCAGCGAGGTGGAAGCCAGCCGAGCCGTCGCCGTGCATGTTGACGACTAATCGTGAGGGGTCGGCAATTGCGGCGCCGAGCGAGTAGCCCCAGCCGTTGCCTAGGAAGCCGAGGTAGCCTGTGCTTACCATGGCGAGGCTGGGTTTCGCGTGCTCGAGGAGTTGGAGCGACCAGCTGCCTACTTCGCCGCCGTCGATTGTTATTATTGAGCCTTGGGGGAGGGATTGGTAGAAGGCTTTTATGGCGTGGTAGGGGTGCGGTTGGTTGGGGGCCATTTCTGAGGGTTGGTCTTCGGCTGGGTCTTTGAGGTCTTTTAGGGAGATGGCTGTTTTGATCCATTCGTCGGAGGAGGAGGAGGAGCTGGTGGGTTTGATGGCGGCGGAGAGCATTTGAGTGACGAAGTTCTCGGATGTGGATATGATGCCTAGGTCGATTGCGTGGCTTTTGCCGATTTCTGAGCCGTCGACGTCCACGTGGATTAGTTTGCAGTTTGAGTTTGGGAGGATGGCGCCACTTCGACCGCCGAGTAAGAAGCCGGTTCGTGCGCCGATGATGACTAGGAGATCTGGTGGTTGTTCGTTGATTGTTGGGAGGAGTGCGAGGCGGACGGCGGGGCCACCGCGGAGTTTGTGTCCATGGGGAATGACACTGCCGTATTTGGGGCTGTAGAAGACGGGAGTGTTGGTGGCTTCGGCCAATTTTAGGAGGTTTTCTGCAAAAGTGTCCCCTCGTGCTCCTGTACCGGTGATAATGGCTGGTCGTTTAGCTTGGGACCATAATTGCGCAGCTTCTTTGATGGCGGCTGGATCAGCGGCCGGTGCATATGAAAGAGGCCGATTGATGGAGCCCCATGCTATTCTGTCCATTTGTGGTGGTGAGAATAGAACGTCGATCGGACAATCTAGGAGTACTGGACCTGGAGCTCCTGAGATGGCAGTCCGCCAAGCATGTGCAACAAGTCGTGGGATTTCCTCGACATTGGTGACGCGATGAGCGAACTTTGTGACTGGCTTAGCCACCACGACCTGATCATGAAAGCCTTGAAGACAGTTTGTCTCGGCATCCTGTAGAGGTGGGCTAGATGTGACGCAGAAAATGGGACTTCGGTCTGCAAAAGCAGTGGCTAGACCAGGCAGGCCGTTGCAGAAGCTGATAAGACAAGTCAAAAACAACCTGGGACATCACGGACGGATGGCTTACCCGCTGTTTGCTGTAACGAAACAAACACCGACCTTGTTCGCGACCTTGGCATAGCCTTCGGCTGCTTGAACTGCAACGGTCTCGTGTCTGACATCGACCAAGTCGATATTGGCATCAGCACATCCTATGAGGAAAGCATCCAGGTGACCGCCATGAATTCCAAAGGCCACTTTGCAACCAAGTGCTGCAAGAGATTGTGCAAGGAGGTCACCCCCTAGGAACTCCCTCGAGGAAGGCGTCTTCAATTTGAGTGCGACATCGTCTGAGCTGCTAGGAGTGAATGAGCCCATGTTGTATGTAAGGAGATGTTGAAACCTGTGAGTACTCCTCTTGCCAGTGAAGACTCTGGTCGTGAAAGCCGGGTCCCATGGTCTTTATCGTCTCAAGATCCGTCTCTCTAATGAACACTGGTGGAGTCGCACCACCACTGCCATGTGCGGACCTCGGGCAGCTGTTCCTCGAGGCTCTTGGAAGCCGAGTCAGAATATTCGACAACGAGTCATGCTTTGCAACGTAATAAGCTTTCTCGACCCCGTGGATATTTCTTCCCCTCTTTGTACTTGGTGAAGTTTTAAAGTGTTCATCTGCATTAGCGTTGTGGCTCCTTAATCAGAATGATGTATGATGTTCTATTAGCTCAAAGATGGGTCCAGAACTAATGCAGATGGACACTTAAAACCTCACCAGTTTTGACCAATCACAAACTTACCGGCTGTGAGCTGTCTTGGCAGTTCTTTAGCATATCATTACAGTAAACAGTACTAACATCGACCTACTGATTCGAATGTTGTATAGAGCATGACATTCTCACTATTACACTCACTTCAGGTGGTTACTTGGTCAGTGAGTGTTGGTAGATTCGATGGCTTTCGCCTGGATGGAAAGGCGTTCTGAAAGTCCAGCGTTCTCCACCTCTCACTTTACAGCTCTCTGAAGGATATGCATATCCCGATCATTTTGGCAGCTCTGGCAGCAACTTAGGCGCTTTAGGCAAAATCGATGTTGCTGCCGCACATTTAGCTTTATCGTGATAATAACTTTAGTGTCAGTGGTGGTTGGCAAAGACTTCAGCAGAGGAGGTGTTGTTGGCGGTGCCACCATAGCCGCTAGCCTCGAATGGAGATTGTCTTCGAAGATCCACTCTCATTCGACAGAACTTAGCTTCGCTCCGTTTGCCATTCATTATAATTACGGGTTGTCATCCATATCAAAATATCTATGGACCCAGTCGGTATTGATTCGTCACCTGCCGCGGACCTCGAAGGTCAGACGCCTGTACCTCAGGCAAACGCCGAAGCTCCTCCCGATCCGCAATCTCCCAAGCCATCTAGTCCTGATCGTGCTGATGACAAGCCGCAAGAAGCTGTAGCAGACAAAAACACTCCTGCACCTACGCCTGCGCCTCCACCTGCTTCAGTAGCGGCCGATGTACAAGCGGAGCCAGCAGCACCTCAGTCCACACCACCACCACCACCACCACCATCGAACACTACTGAAGAACCGCGAGATGCTCAACAGCCACAACATGAAGCGCAGCCGTCTGCAACGAACCCTCCTCGGCCCGTCCCTCCGACTAGCTATCAACCTCCTCCGTTCCCATATGCGCAACCTCCTTCATTCCCGTATGCACACCCTCCACCCTTCCCTTATGGGCAACATCTTCCTCCACCGCAGGGGTATAACCCTGCCAATCCGCCGCCTCCAGGTAGCTACGTGAGTTACGCATGGCCTCCGCCACCCACATATGCTCAGCATCCACCACCTCAACCACAAGCTCCAGGTTATCAGCCTCCGCCGCAATCGTACCCGGCCCAGGGTCCAAGACCTATACAGCCGAAGGGCTTACAGCCTATATCGCCAGCACAATCGTCTAATGTGCCACCTACACATGCTCCTAATGGACAACCCAACCATGCTCCTCACGTGCCACCCTCGTCTAATGGGCAACCTACGCAAGCTGGTTCATACGCACCACAATACTATCAAGAAGGTCCTCCTCCGCCTGACTGGTCCAGCCCAACTCCATACGCCATTGTGTCGCAGTGGTACTCCGATCGATGGCGTCGACCTAATGCGCCACCACCACGTCCACCACTACCGAAACCGTGGCCGCAAGCTCCGCCAACGACACAAATTCCCCTAATAGCACAGGTTCCCGCAAGGACACAGCCTCCCCCTAGGCCACCTCAAAAGCTCATAAATCCTGCATTCCCAACACATCCAGATGAGCCCCCAGCCATACCGCCACCCATGTATCTCCCTGGTCCACCAAATCCTCGTATACCCGTAAATAATGCTTTGCCTGATGAGGTGGTTATGAGGACAGATGGTTCACAGCACGTTCGCAAAGGTCGAAGTAAATCCAGACGATTGGACCGTGATCAGCGGCGTGATATCCTGCTCATGCGCCGGTTAGGCTACCAATACGAGTCGATAGCAAAATTTCTTGGCACAACCATCAGTGCTGTCTCCTACACGGTCAGAATAGGTATAGCCGACCCAGCTCACTCAAATGCTGGTCGGCGAATCAAAATTCCACCTGAGAAGCACGAACAGATGATCAAATACGTGAAGGAGTACATTGCTGCAGAGAAAGTCGCAGGTACTGACAAAAAGACACGCAGAAAGCGAATGGCACCTTTGACATATAATATCATTCGAGATGCGATATTCAAAGACGAGAATGGTGAAACACCTGCTCATCTCAAGTACACCGATGATGCTTTGAAACAGATGCTGAATAGAGAGGGAATATGGCTACGGTCTCCTTTCAGCCAAACACAAAAGGAGCAATCGAGAGCTCGAGGCAAGAAACAATGGGAAGCCAAGTTGGCCAAGGACAGAGAGGCTGCTAATGTATCATCCACAGGAGATGTCCAGCAAAGCCCAAATAATAGGGAAGGGAGTCCTGTTGATCTCGAGGATGACGAGCACGATACAGACGAAAGTGGCGAGCACGATAGATCTGTCCGCCAAGGTTATGCTGAACAGCCACCCGACGACGACGATGATGACGAAATGGGAGAGGTGTTCAGCGGTACAGGATCAGAGCTCGACGACGATTCGGACTCAGATGAAGACGAAACAGAACAAGAGTTGGCCATGCACCAACAGCTAAGGCAGGCTATAGAGGACGATCCACTGATGCAAACTTGAACGAGTAGTTCGTTCGTGGCGAATCGTTGTTTGTTTATATTCTGATGAATACAGCCGAAATCATATTGACAGATACTGTATAGCAAGGCTTTGGGGTACTTCGGGATACGGCATACTACAGGTGTATTACAGGAATTGTATCAAACTTCCTGTAATCGAGGACACTCAGGTTTCTATTCTACAAAGTCTTGATCTGACTTCGCTATAATCTGCCAAGCCCATACCCATGTGCTGTTGAGGCAACAAAATCATGAAAAGCTGCAAGGAACACAACCTAATCCCGAGTATCCGAAATGTCATGCTCAGATCTTCACAACCCTCTCACAAAATCAAGAACATTGGGCTCATTGGACAAACACCCAAGCAAAGCCGCATCATCTCAGTCATCCATATCATCCAAATCGGCGCGGCGTACGTCATCGCATCGGAATACCCCTCCAAGCCCTCGCATCAACCAACTTTCCGTTGAAACACAGGCGTACGACACTGGCAGTGGGCTGAGTCCAGATTATTCGTCAACAAAACGTCAGTGGTCAAACAAACAAATACCTCCCTACATATACGTACACCATACCATATCACACCCACTGCCCCATCCAACCTACAAACCTACAACCACATATTCCACTCCTCAAGCCTCAAATCCTTTCACAACACAAAAGCAATCATGTCCGACCTCCTAAACAAAGCCAAGTCCGCTCTCAGCAGCGGCTCCTCCGGTGCAGGCCAAACATCCGCCCAAGGCAACGCCGGCGCCGGCCAAGAAGACTACGCCGACAAAGGTCTCGACGCTGCAGAGAAGAAGTTCGGCATGTCGCAGAACAGACAGACAAATGAGAAGATCACGGATGGAGCACGTGGACTCTATGAGAAGGAGACGGGGAAGACTGTGAACAGTAAATTCAGCAACTAAATTCAATACTGTGTTGATTTAGGGGGACGAAGAGAAGCATTGCTTGATGTTTCGTACTGCTACTGCTACAGTACGGAGATTGATGCTGTTCATGGAACGGAGGTCAGGCTAGACCGGGTTACATACCAAATGAACAAGTCGCTGCACAAACACGGCTGTATACAAAAAGAGGTTCAATCTACGATATCGTTTACGGACCAATAATGCACGTTGACGCCCACCTGCCTAGAGTACCTATGCCTCAATCTTGTCCCGTAGTCCTAACGTACATGTACCGTATCCCTCTTCTTAAAGCCCTCAATGATAAAGTAGCTACCTACACGTCAATCTTGTCCCGTGAATCCAAAGGTTGCATCTACTATATCCCACATTTCTTCTTTTCACTTCTCTACCTTATCTCATCTCATTGCATTCCCATCCCATCCCATCACACTCCTATCCGCCTCTCACCCCATCCCCCAAACCTACGTATCTACCTACGTATCTACCTACCTACCTACCCACCTACCTACCTACCAAGCATGTCAGCCAGCCATTCTCACACTGCCTCAGGATTCGCTAGACGCCACAAGTCCTCGTAGACGCAATCAGCAACCCCTATCACTACTCCACGGGCACGTACGTAGTGTTCTCAAACCACAGCTTCCCTTTACAGTATCTACAGTATCTACAGTATCTATCCACAGTACATACACAGTGTTAGATTAGCGAGTTGTAAGGAAGGTACGTACGTAGTATCCAAGTCAGCGTTCACATATCCAGTTTAGGATCACACTACTGCTGTCCATGGCGAGTGAGGGTTGAGAGCTAGTTAAGGGCGTGGGTGGGTGTCGACATATCACTGCTAGACTGGCATGGGCGAGGAGTATGGGGGGAACACAATGGGCAAGAAGGATGTGTATCATACGTATCCATTGACTTTTGTGAAAGACGTCTACCCACTTACAGTAGAAATCTGCGATCCTTTATCAAGGTCAATGCCACCAACTTCGGTTTCAGCTCGTAACGACTCAGTAACTCTCGCCCTGCACAGCCCTACGTCTATGCATAGCAGCCAACCAAGTCCCAGCAATGAACACTCGAATGCGCTTCCCAAACACCATAAACACCACCACCATAACATTATTCAAAAACAGCACAGCCGTAAACGCACCCGCTATGACCTTTGCATATCCGTTAGGCGTAAGAATGACCCAATCGAGGACTTTCAACCCTAATCCAAACGAAACAGCTTGTTTTCCGAGGTTCGCGATGATGAGGAATTCCGACAAATTCGCTGTATTGGAATCGAAAGCGTAAGCGAGCGAGACGGTGAAGTAGAAGTATGCGGCCCATTGGACCATGCCGACGCCGAAGAAATATCCGATCCAGTGGAGGTTGTTTTGAGCTGTCATGCCGAAGAGGATTAGCCCTGCAGGAGCGATGATGAGGGCAGGAAGTAGCACTCCTAGACGCATCTCTGCTTCTCGAATGCCGTTGTTGCGGGTTGTTAGGCGTGCCGCGAGACGGTCTGATGCTGGGAGGAAGGGGAGAGCGAGCAAGTAGCCTAGAATTGTACCGACGGCGATGAGTCCGGAATTAGTCTCCGACCAGTTGTATGGTGGTTGGACGATCTTGATGGGGAATATGAAGTTGAATGTCAATGCGCACAGCCCGATGAATAGTCCGTAGGTGGTGACGACCCAGAGAGCTGATGGGACAAGTAGGTAGGAGAATGCTCGGAGCATTGTGGTGAAGAAGGGAGCTTCGTGGTCGATTGGACTCCATGGTTTGAGCTGTTGGGCCAACGTCTTTCGGGGTGGTAAATCCGTTGATGATGATAACACAAGTTCTGCTTTAGTAACGCCACCTTTCTCGTTCTCTGAAGATGTAGTGGAAGGTAATCGGGGGAGTACCCGTGTATATCTTGATTCTTCGACCAAGAAGAACGCAGCTACGAGAAGGGCCATGGCGAAAGCGAACTCGACATAGAAGAAGAGCCGCCAAGAGTATCCACCACCCAGCATGTAACCAGCATACATTGGACCTATCAGTCAAAGTTAGCACGGTAGTAACAGGCAGATCCCGCAAAACTTACCGGTTGCTCCCAAACATAAAGCAGCCGTGTACCAACCCAATTTCTTTCCACGCTCGTGCAAGAAGAAAATGTCATTTACGAGCTGAACAGGCAATGCTTCACAAATTCCTGAACCAAAACCATGAACCACTCGTGCTCCCATAAGACCAGAATATGTTGTTGCTTGCGAAGCGCCGATAAGACCTGCAGCATATGCAACCAGTGAGAAGAGCATAACAGGTCTTCGTCCGAATTTGTGGTAACATGGCACCAAGATTAGACTTCCGAAGCCAAAGGCTAGGTTTGGGTAATTGATGAGACCAGCTGCTGTGTTGAAGCTCACTCCGAACTCTTTGCTGTAAATGGCGATGTAGACAGATGGTCCTACCAGTGCGGAGTTTCCAAGAAATGAATAGATAGCACAAATTGCTAGAATAGCGTTCTTCTTCCATGTTGGCCATTGTAGAGGATCATTTAAATCTGCCGATGGGACAGGATAGAGAGCTTGACCGTAGTGTGTCTCTTCACCCTCTCTTGCTAGTAGATTGACCGTTCCGGGAACTCCTTCTTCGTGAGCATGACTGTGCACGTCATGCCTAATTGCGACCATTGTTGTTACGTTTCGGAGGACTGTATATATGGCAACTAGAGATTGAAGAGTGAATAGAATTGCAAAATCTTGGAGTTGATGGCCACGTTTTGTATATCCTGGCCTTCTTCGGCACCAAAAGAATCCCCATGGACCACATCGGAAACTGTGAGATCAAACTCGTGTCCATTCATAAGGTATCATTGGCGGATTGTGCTCCCATACCCTCGTCTAGAACTTGCACTAGGAAGACTTTGTCGATGTACATGCAACAACACCTGATGTCGATCACAGCATACTGCTCGCCTTCATGCAATCATGCAGCTAAGCTTAAACGGTCCATCAACAGTACCAATCAGCATCGATACAGAAAGCTTGCCACCAGGAGATGATCAGGCTAGCCTACTACCCCGACTTTCGGCACTTGGGATTCTGGAGCTGGCTCCACTAAAACCAGCCTTGATCGGGATTTCTTTGACCGTGCTGGGAGAAAGTCCAAAGACGATATTTGTAGGAATGTTCCAAGGCGGATGGGCGTACTCAAGGCAGTCACTATCTGGCCGATACAAGTCCAGATCTGTATGAAGTAGGCCTCTAGCCAGAGGAACTATTCGCAAAACACCGTTGACTGGCAGTCAAAGCAAAATTGCACGAACTCTCATACAAGCGCTAAGCATGCATGTATTGGTAGGTCACTCCGGTGTTTCTTAATTCAAGCGAGCTTATTCTTTGTCGTACCTGGCGTGCCTTCACTTGCTCCCTCTCATTCTATTTGGGCAACGATCTGACTGTCCACAAGGTTGTGGGTGCTGGCCCAAGTGGCCTCATCCTCGCATTGCAGCTTGCTCGTGCTGGCGTCCAGTGCACACTGCTAGATTCCGGTCATGGTGTCGACGAAAGACCACGAGCAGCACATTACATGCCATGTGCTGTACAAGAAATGAGACGAGCTGGTGTGCTCGATGATGTTCGTGCTCAAGGTTTGATTCCTGGTGATATCTGTTGGAGAAAACTGGATCACTCGATTATCGCGAGAATGAAGGACTCTTCACAGGTCAACAATCCGGATGCGCTCACAGTCCTTCCGTTGGGCGACCTTGGTAAAATTCTTGTTAATCACTGTGAGAAATACCCCAATATCACGCTCTTGTGGGACCACTCCGTGGACAAGTTCGAGCAGAATGCTACCTCTGTGACCTTGTTCGGAAAGAAGTCTGGTGGGCAGAAGTTCGAGTTGAAGGGCGATTATCTATGCGGCACAGATGGTGGTAACAGCACAATACGCAAGCTTCTGTTTGGTAGTGAATTCAGAGGGCACTCATGGCCGGTCCAGATAATTGCAACAAATGTAGGTATCTTGCACAAATGTTCTGACGCTGGTTGACGTTGTGACAGGTTTATTATCCCATGGACGAAATGGGTCTTGGGGAAACCAATTTCATCATGCACCCAGAGCATTACTTCATGGCCGCCAAGATCACAAGAGACGGTCTGTGGAGGGTATCGTATGGTGAACCAGCTGGCATGACTCTTGAGGAAGTGCTCAAGCGCCAACCATGGAAGTACGAGACAATGCTCCCTGGCAAACCTAAACCAGATCAGTACAAAATCTTGAATATCAACCCGTACAAAATACACCAGCGATGCGCGGAAAAGTTTCGAGTCAATCGAGTCTGCCTAGGTGAGCAACTCAACAGTCAAGATTGAATTGCTTTGCTGACCAGACGAACAGCCGCAGATGCTGCTCACCTTTGCAACCCTTTTGGTGGGTTAGGCCTGACAGGAGGAATCATGGACGTAGGTGGATTGTCACAATGTCTGATTGGCATAGCTCAAGGTAAAGCAACGGACGACATCCTCGATAAGTACGACGAGGTACGGCGGAAGATCTGGCATGAAGTGATCAACCCTGTTTCGAGCTCAAACTTCGTTCGTGTATCTTCTGATCCGGACGTTGTTGCAGATACCGATGAGTTGATCGTGATGTCGAAAAAAGCCTGGGAGGACCCCACAGTATTGGAACAGCAACATGCATTCGCATACGTCTTATGCCACGACTTCTCGCAATACTTCAATGTTCAACCGCCAAGCGAACAACCTGTAACAGGGGACCGAACGCCATCAAAAAGTCGTGTAGAGGCAATGCCGATGTTGTGAACAGAGAATGTCGATCCAGATGCAAATCAATCTCTCTTAATTACTGATATGTAGCATGCATCACATAAGCTGAACCAGGACCACTATTCGTGCGACGGTCTGTTTCGTCGTCCAGAACCATGCACTATCAGGAGAAGCAAGGCTGTGGTTAAACACAGAAATCGTGGCAAGGAGAAAGAGGAGACGACAATTCGACGACAGAACGTTGGAGCGCCGCCAAGACGGCCAAATGCTGAGCCAACTTTGGTGCTAGCCACCACGAAGGACCAACAGCGTTGACCTCTTCTATGTCCATTTTCTCACTATACACATCTACCACCATTTGCAATCCTTCCCAAGGACTTGGAAGCCTGGTGTGGTAGCATTAAAGAGTCTGCCACTTTATCGCTTTTAGGAGAATAATAATAATAGGTGGGGTTGAGGTCATCTTCTGCTGCCACTACCTACTCACTACCATTTTGGACATGTCGACCGTACGACCTCATTCCGGTGGTCCCCTCAAAGTCCTACCACATCTCACACGGTGGATTTTATCTATCTCTCTGACTTCGTGGTATACGTACGCGAATCAACAGTCGTGCCTATCATCATATCATTTCCATTTTTGATGCTGTCTTTCCAATCTGCTAAAGTTAGAGCACTCCTCCGGATTAACCATTCTATCTGAATCTCGCGCTGCATCGCCCCATAACTTCACCTTGACACACCAACTCGGCGTTGAATTCAGAGCCGTCAAGTGTTAGGTAGATGTCGAAGTAGACACGGTAGAACGTGCCTTGCGGTGTGTCCATTCTTTCGAAATCCTTTTCGAGGTTTTTTCTTGATAGGTCGGAAGTGAGTGTGACCACCTCCTTAATTCGAGGATCTTTAGTGTATTCAGGGCTACAGTACGTCAGTGATCGACCAACAATACGAAAAGGAAGTCAACTTACCAAACGTCTTCGTCACAAGCATACAAGATATCCTCGTACATTAGCGTAGCGCCAGGAGCGACTTGTCGGAAGAACGACACCTTAACTGGCTCGCCAATCTTGACTCTCTCACCTTTCTGTACGAAGATCTGTCTTGTATACTTGCATCGATCCTTTCCGTCCAAGCTAGGAACTCTGTATGCCTCGGGGTGATATCCCTCCTTGAACGGCTGGAGAGTAGCCATGAGGTAGTGCCTTCTCGCGACACGTGATGTAACGACTCGTTCCGTGATACCAGCTGTAACAGCACCCTTTACGATAGCAGCGACTGAGTCCATAGGCCGCACAACCTTCGACTGAAATTGTGGTGGCACGTGTAGCTTGATCTGTTGAAACAAGTATTCCGATGCTCCAAAGCCACCCACAACCAGGACGTTTTGTAACGATCGGTTCTGCGCTTGAATAGCAATGATCTGGTTTCTAACCAGTTCGAGAATGCGATTGACCACCGGCTCAAAACACTGCAGAATTTCCTCGTTTGTAAAGGTCATGTACCCTTCTTCAATGCCAGCTTCAGGAAATTCGGCTTCAATACCAACATCTACAGCCCATTTCTGTCCGTTGTTACGGAAGTCGGCTTTTATTCTGTTTTCGAAATCCATGATACACTTAGCGTAAACACGACCAGCGGTCTTTGAACCGTCAGGAAGTTTCATCTTTCGAATTTTGGCTCGCAGAATATTGGAAAAGTTTCGATTGAGGGCTGTTGAGCCGCAGGAGTCACCAGAGCCGGCTGTGCATTCGGCGACGCTGAAGGGAGTTTCTTCTTCAACTTCGTAGGCGATCAAATCGACAGTACCACCACCACAGTCAACAATCAACACTGCATCGTGGATCTTGAGGTTGAGTAGACCAGTTTTCGAGCAAAACATGGCGGCAGCTTCAGGCTCAGTGATCAAAGTGAGACGGTTGTCATTTTCGTCCCGAATAAATCCTGCCTGGATAGCGGCAGCTCTCGTAGCAGCCTTGCCAGCATCATTCCAAATGGCAGGCACGGTCAGAAAGTATCTAATGTTTCGCTCTTCTCGATTGAACACTTCTCCAAGCGTTTTCTGTAATTGGAGTCTCATAGCTTGCCGTAGCTTGAAGAGGTAGTCAGCCGCGACATCGATTTCGGACTTGCCGGGAGGAAGGGGAGGCAGATTAATAGGATCGATGTATGTGTTGCCGGACATCATCAGCTGCAGCTTGAACCATTCGACTTTCTGAACGCCAGGCTTCGGGTAGCCAGTTGGGGCGAGGGCGTCTGCGATATCGGGACCCCATCCAACTACTTTTTGATACTGGTCGTAGTATAAAACTGTTGGTATCTATGTACATCAGCAAACGAGGTGCAGTCATAAGCCACACGAGCATACCTTTTGCTTTGTTTGATTGCCAGCGCCAGGCCATTCTGTTATGATGTCCTCTTTCGCTTCTGTGTTCGTCGCAAAGGCGAATGCAACGCCTGAAAAAGTGGTTCCCTACTCTTGTTAGTCTGCCATTCTAATTTGCGGGATTTGCATGTTGCTCACAAAATCAATGCCCACAATGAGTTGTGCCTTGCTTCGATTACCACCTTCAACTTCTGCAGGCCTCATATGCTGACCGTATTGTCCTCCCATCTGCTGTAGCTGAGGTTGTTGCATCTGACCGTAGCCAGCACCACCGTAACCTGGAGGCTGTTGGGTCATTGTTGGGTTTGCGCCTGCGTATCCTCGACTGGTGTCGATAGGCGGTGGGTGATGTGCAACTGATTGTTGACCAAGTGGAGGCATGGGCGACTGTGGTCGACCAGCTGCATTATTATACGAGTAACTGGGGGGGCGACCAACACCCTGCTGACTGTTCATGGGTGTGAGGCTGGTCTGGGAGGAACTCGCAAGAGGGGTACCAACAGCAGATGTGGAGCCGTTCGGTGTTTGAGCAGACGTGCCAGTTGTCGGAAGATTGGCGTTGCTCTTGCGTTTACTGCCAAATCCGAGACTCTTCAGTCGAGAGCTCATAGCATCGACAGATCGAGAACGAGTGAAGGAAGGACGTGCTGGTAGATAAGAGAGAAAGGTGTTTAGGCGACTAGCAGCGACGCATGTAAGATCATTTAGTGGAGAACTGGGCTGGTCAGGCTGAGCGCAGGCCAAACACGATCATCAGAGTGCACAGAACATCGGCAAGACAATAGGCCTGAGAAGCTAAAAAGTGCGTAAACACGAACGTGCTTTGAACTTGTAGCTGATCTGCACAGGTTGCGAACGAGAATGCTTGCTGCAGCTCGGATAAAAGATGCTGGTTCAGGCCTTCTGCTTTGTTTTCTAGTGGGTGGCTAGCCTATAAGATGCCTAGTGGAATCTGAGCCCAATGATAACGTGGCTTAGCCTGCCCACGATCTTCTCAATAAGGGCAAAGTATCAGTCTAGAAGGGTCGACTCAAGGTAAGGTAAGACAGGGTAGAAGGATCTGTCTCAGTGCAATCGCGCTCGCTTGCACAGGGTGGTCGTAGAATATCGAGGGAAAACACTCCTGTATAGCCAGTGTATCTTGTAACACCTTTTTATGAGCACTGCAATCCAGGAACCCAAGAAGTACCATTCTTTCGATGATAGAATAAAGTCATGCTACCAGGCTGCTTTGAAGTTTGAACATTTGATACCTAAACCTCCATAACACTTTTGTGTGCTCGTAATCAAATAATTGCTACAGGAGTTCGTAGCCAAGGTTACATGTACACGCTCAAACTCTGAAAAAGGATATTTATTCCATCCGCTCTCTGACGAGTACAACACAAGATAGACGTTGACCTCAGTGAACTGTTTTCTTTCCACTACGGATGTCCTTATTCCATCTTCACGGATTGGTCCACAAACTGAAAGATTACTGATCATGTCTTCGTCCTTGCCAGCGCATTCATGGTACTGTATTGTATACATAATCTCGTTCTCTGAAGCTTTTGGGTGGTTCTCCCCACCAGGGATCATCATCGTCGGGCTAATACACGAACTATCCTGGAACTAGACAAATACTGGTTTAGCTGCCTTGAACTTCAACACATTTGTTCAATGACCTTCCTCTGGGTTTGTACCCATGTCAATCATGTTCTTTTCACAATAACGGTAGTATCAATTGTTACTTCTAGCCAGCAACCATGGAATCGGTAGTTCTTGGCTACTTCGTAGATGTGAGCCAGCATGGAACTGTGCTTTAGCTCTGGGGAATTTACAGTTCACCGGTTGGTATGCTCATTTTGGGGCTCAGGGTGGAAGCCATGAGCCTGCAGACTCTGGTCTCCATCTACAAGGTCACATCGAATCCTGGCGTTGTTAACTCGAGACAACTTGTATACTGAAGGGGCGAAGCTGCGGTTCACGATTACCAGCGGTGCAATAGACTGGGTCCGTAGACCTACTGTACTGTAATGTGTCGTCCACCTTGTGGCTTAGATCGCTATCATTTGACTTTTGCTTAGCCGCAGTGGCAGATAACCTCACTAAATTCAGACATCAGCAGAACTATCCAAAAAACATCGAGGTAGGACTGTACAAGTATGATAATATAGAATACTTCGTGGAGTCGTCGCTAATTCTATCACAAATATGCTAAGGGTGGCTTTTGTCGTTCATCAATCTATATACCAAGTATCATAATTCATCCTTGACACCGACTGTTGTGCTGACAGTAGCCGTCACAGACTCACTGTCAACTGTGCTGCTGGCTTCATTTGCAACGGATGTCGACTTTGTCTTCTTTGTCTTTGGTTTGTTAGATGTCTTCGACTTCTTTGACTTGGGAAGCTGTTGCATTTTGATCTGCTTCATGATTGTGTCTGATACTACACCCGATAACTGCTTCCCCTTTGCTTCGAGCTCTGCCACCAACAATGCTGGATCGTCATATGGTGTTAGCTTTTCCTGCAGACCAAGTTTTTCATCAAACCAGGATTTTGCACTGTCGTAAATCTTTTCTATGCCTGCAAGGTCTTCCGTGGTATATTGATAAGGTGGCGGTTTAGCGGGTTCAGTTTCTTGAGCTCCTACGTCAATAGTAGCAGTGTATGATTCATCCTCAAGATCGTCTTCGTCTGCAGCAGGTAACACAACAGATGATGCACTCTGTGCAACAGATGCAGCAGCACCGCTTGCAGTTGAGGCAGCGTCTTTGGCAGCCTGTTCGATGTTGCCGCTGATCATTTCCATCATGCTGGAAGCGCTGGACAAAGCATTTCTGAAGGTTTCGATAGCTTGTTCTCGCTTGCTACTCTCTTCTTTTCGCTTGAGTACGGGTTCCACTAAGGTCTTAAGAGATTTGAGCTTGTCCTTGAAGTCCTGTAGCTTGGCATCACTACCTTCCCCATAGAGCCAGTCCGATACTGTTGACAGTTGACTTTTAAGCGCTTTGCGTGCTTTGTCAGTAGAGAACGAGATAAATGTCTCGTCCTCCAAGTAATCACGCGCTCTGTATGTGAACGCTTCCAGGATATTCAATGCTTCAGACCTCAGCATTGCATTCCGGTCAGACATGTCGAAAGCAGTTAATCGTTGCTTGATAACAGGTAATGCTTTGCGGGGTGGTGCGCCTCGACCAATGACATTAGTTTTGAGGGTTAGTGGTATTGTAACAGTAGAAGGCTTTGACTTCGTTGATGCAGTTGTACTCGAAGTCTTGTCAGTGGTCACAGAAGGAGAGGAGACGATCGTCCCTGAGCTAGTCGGATCGTCGACCGGCAGAGGGGTTTGTGCAAGTATTTCTTCCTCGTCGAGGGCGTCTTCATCGTCTTTCAGACGTTGCTGCTCTCCTTTCTTAGACCCGAATCCAAACAGACCTTTGACATTGTCCATAACACCACCATCTTTCGCCTTTTGTGTCTCACAACTGACACTACCCGACACAATTTCTGGCAATCCATCAAGAGGATTCAACCGGACAATGAAGACCGTTGTAATGTTGCTGTCTGCGCAGCCATAGCTGTTTCGTAGTTCGGTAGCAGATTTCGTCAAATTTGTGGCTTCCACTGTGAGTATGCTTTGTGAGACTTGTTGGTCCAGAGACGTTTGAAGGAATTCTATGTGGAGATCATCCGTGCTCTTAATAGTTACTTGTTTTTCAGCGCCAACATGAGATGTCTCGAGGAAGATTTTCTGTTGTCGTTCTTTGCCGTCAGCCGACCACTTCATAGTATATGAGGAACCAGCAAGCTCAGATGTTCGGATATCCTTTACTCGGAAGCTAGGACTAAGACCTGCCGCCTTGAAAGCAGCTCCAAACGCTGCTGCTTCATCAGCATTGATGTTCGTCTTGACCTTGCTTGCACCTCCCCCAGATTTCTCGAGTTGCGATTGCACAAAGGGCGTCCGAGTCATTCCTCCGTGTAAAATAACAGAAGTGATATCCTGCAAAGTCAAGCCTGCCATAGTCAATGCTGACATCAGCGGTGCTGGAACTCGCAAAGCGTATGACTCGGCCATTTGCTCGAAGTCGTTGCGACTCAAGGAATACTTGAAGCTGATATCCTCATGAAACAGACCCTCGAAGCTTGCAGAAGCCTGCGAATTGGCGCTTAAGACCTGTCGGATTTTCTCGGCATCTTTCCACAATCGCGCCAGAGTCTTCCCATCTCGTCGCACACGGTCCTTGTCGGCACCAAAAGCCTTGGCTTTGCTCGTCTCCAAGAATTTGTCAATCATATCCTGAACAATCAAATCATTCAACGCATCACCTCCGAGGAACCTGTCGTATCCAACGCCAAGGACCTGAACTTCCTGAACAGTAGAATTCTTCTTCCCTGGGCCTTTGACAATTTTGCCATGAAACTTCAATACAGTAGCAGTAGTGGATCCAGCACCCATATCATACACTACATGATATTCCGGCTTCGCGTCCGATTTCTTAGCATCGAAGGCTCTTGTGGTTGCATAATTCAAACCAACAGCTTGCCCGTCACTGATGAGACCAAGCACTCGAAGCCCTGCCAGATCTGCTGCCAGTTGTACCGCTCTCTTCTCTTCCGCCGTATAGAATGCAGGGTAAGTAACCACAGTATCAGTAGCAAAGTTGTTCTTGCCGACTAAGGCCTCAGCGTTAGCTTTGATGTTCTGGAGCTCCATCGCTAGCAATTCCTCGACCATGAAGGGATCGGACCTGCCGAGATTTTGACTCTTGAATCCTACAGACTGCCCTTTATCCTCTCTTTCCACATCTTGTATCTGCAAGCCCGGATACCGTTCAGTGTACAATGTTGTGGCTTGGTTATCGGTTGTGACTCCAAGTAGTGATTTGAGGTTGGGATACACATCTGCCGGATATCTCGCAGACACAGCCAACGCGTCGCCGCCGTACAGACGTTCAGGATATGCATCTTTGTCGTTCACCTGAGCTCTTGATGGTTTAAAAGCAAGAACGGCTGCTTCCTTTCGTTTCGAGTCTTTCGTAAGAACAATTTCTATTGGGCTCCCAGGTCTTGCAACTGCTGCTTTGATGTACTCAGTACCAAGGTCAATACCAAGCGCGGCGGATGCAGCACTTGCACCTATCGAGAACATGAACAGGACAAGCAATGACAAGAAGGGCATTGTGAATAACTTCCTTCTTCCTGGAGGTGGCATGTTGTAGTTTGAATTAATTGTAGCTGCTCGGTTAAGGTGTGCACAGCAAGCGATAGTGTCACTTCACGTGAAGCATATATTGAACATGATAGCAGTCTCCAAGCCAGCTGTTAACTTGCTATGTTGGGAGTGGTGAACGACGTGCCAAAGGACACCTGTCCAACGGCAGTGGCTCTCAGCGCATTGCACATTTTAGGAGCGCAGTCAAGTGGACCAGGTGTACTCCTTGCGAATGCTTGGCAGGGGTATCTCGGATATCCCAAGTACTTCTACTTGTGGTTCATCAACTCTAACTACCCGCTCTCCCGGTCATGTCGACTGTGCGGAACAACGAAACGACATCAATCATGTCTGTCCATCAATTCTGGATGTGGTATTCATAAGGTCCCGCACGTGCAATGAGCATGGGCCGCTTGGGTACAGTATCCGGATGACTTTTGTGTGGACTTGTGATGCCATCATATCATGACGCAGGTAGGCACAACTGACGACAGACTTTCTATCATTTTTAATTGTATTTCAAAACCTCGTGAATTTGGGGAATGCAGTAAGAAGCGTCTTGATTCACCGTCGTACCACTCAAAGCAGATATTAACAAGAAAAACATCGCCGGCAAAATGGTTGAACGCGTGCTTCAACTCAAATGTAGTTGCAACGAGTATCCATGGGGAAGAGTGGGCAAGGAGTCTCTCGCCGCTCAATTATGTTCGAAAATCCCCGGCACGGATTTCAAGATTGAGGATGGCAAGAATTATAGTGAGATGTGGATGGTGAGCGCAATCTCTGGACTAATACCTTGTTGTAGCCCTGCTCACACGCTGATTAGGGTACATATGATGAACTTCCATCAACCGTCCTCAAGACCGGCGAAGATCTCCAACAGGTCTTAAACGCCAACAAAGACCAGCTCATCGGTAAGACTGTACTCGACAAGTTTGGCGCCAATCTACCATTTCTGCCCAAGATTCTTTCGATCCAGAAAGCCTTGCCGTTACAAATTCATCCAGACATCGAATTGTCGAAAAAACTCCACAAGCAAGATCCGGAGAAGTATAGTGATACAAATCACAAGCCTGAAATTGCAATCGCATTATCCGACTTCGAGGCATTCTGCGGCTTCAAACCCAAAGCCGACATTCAACACTTACTGAAACTCGAATGCCTCCAGCAATTTGACCCACAATCTGGAAAATGGACAAACGACACGACACGAGAAGTGTGCAAAGCCTTGCTTACAGCCGATGACAAGACAGTTGCCTCAACACTAGAAGCACTAAAGAAAGTCTCGAAATCCGACCTCGGCAACCAAGCCTACATACACGATCTTATTCCTCAGCTCATCGATCAGTATGGTAGTAGTGATAATGGCAATTTAGTCGCTCTACTGATGATGAACTTCTTGACCTTCCAAGCAGGTGAGGCAATCTGGATTCCAGCGGATGGCATCCATGCATACCTCCGTGGCAACATTGTCGAATGCATGGCCAGATCCAACAACGTGATCAATGTAGGCTTCTGTCCAAAGGCCGACCGCGATTCGGTAGATTTGTTCGTCAATGCGCTCACCTTTCAGCAACACGATGCTAAGAAGCCACTCCTGCCGAAACACAAGTGTGAACACACCTCGACCGGCAAGTCGCACATGTTCCATCCACCTATGGACGAATTCAGCATGATCGTCACAGAATTGAAGTCAGGCGAGACGGACTCGTTGAAAGCGGTCAAGGGACCAGGTATTGCGTTCACCACTAGCGGGAAGGGCACCATGAAAGCAGATGGAAAGTCGTATGATGCGGGTCCTGGCGCGATCTTCTTCATTGGACAGGGTGTTGAGGTATCATATGAGTCGTCCTCGGATGACTTCAAGGTATTCAGAGCTTACGCCGAGTAGCGATCGAGATACAAGGACGTAAAATAACCTAGTCATGTCCAGTCCTATCAGGCACGGAGAATCAAAACCATGCAACATGGTGGTTGTTTGGACCGTCGATTTGTACATAGACTCACTAACCATTATGGTAGTCGTGTGAGTTCTCCAATCAACATAGTTAGCAATTGTGCTCTATATCTCAATATATCAAGCACTCTCAAGTCCACTAGTATCTTCATATTCCATGTTCTCGTGTTCTCCGTCCCTCTCTCTCTCCATACACTCCATCACTACCAAGCCCACGAATATCTGCCACAACACTTCAAACACGAGGAAATTTAACCAAACCCACATCTTGATGTACTCAGAAGAAGCCATTTCAAGATTGCAGCTCATACTTTGGGAGTGGTTTTGTGCTAGTTTGTTGTATTCATCATCTGTTATGGCGATTTGGTCCCTCTCACCACTAGGCGCTCTGGAGTTGGCGCAAGCTGATAGAGCGAGGTGTAAGGATTCATTACATGTCTAGACTGATTGAGATCAAGCAATATTGCATTCGCTGCCTTGCAAGACCAAGTAGATATAGGCAGCGCATGTGAACTTTTATTCCAGCAAGGGCTCTTCCAGTGAAGCTCAGGTCCATCGCATATCTGTTAGAGCACGCGACTAAGTCACTGGAAATGTTTGCATTCCATGTCTGTAGCAGTATGTTTACGCAAGATGCGAACATGATATGGAGAGGTTCCGAGCCGCGGAGCGACCGGATGATGAGTAAACAATCGTATGACCTTTAACCCATGTCATTCCAGACGAGGGCAAAGTAAAGACTTGGGTAGCATGCAAAGAGCAAAAGAAAGTGGCTGTACGTAAGCTTCACTTGTCGCGTGGGAGACCAATGCATGTTGAGCGGCTAGGACCATCGCGAGAGCTTACAGGGGTACCCCTTGCTTTAGTACGGGGGCATAGTTTGGCTCAGTGGCTTTCAACAGGAGCTGGTCAGCTATTTTTAATGTTGTTCAACATATTCAGGCTATGGCGGCGCATTCGATCGTCGCGATGCAAGCTGCTTGCTGAGTTGGATGGACAGATATGATGGCTAACAGATGGTCGATGCAGCATCCAGCGATCACGGTCTCGAGAAGGACTCCATGGCAATTTGGGAAAACACCAAGCACGTGACTAAACGTTTCAGTTCTCGGCGAGTGCATGTCCACTCCCAAAGCCGGTTGCACTCGGTTACGAATCTTCAATTTCTGCGGTTCCAGACACGAAACAGCTGTCAGCGTCGTGATCGTCGTCGCAATCGCATTCAGTACCAAATCTCAAGTCGCTGCGGTTGATGTTCCAGCGGCGAATGTCCCGTACCCTCCACGACGAAAATTGCGCGACTAGCAACACCATCCGTTCGGCTGTCTTGAAACACCAGATAGGAGGCTGAACTCAATGCGTTAACGTCACTTGGCAAACGTGGTTGTGAGAGTCCCAAGCGGGATGCGAGTCACACGAACGATCAGTAATGCTTAACATTGTCTCGAGGTTCAGCCTGATGCAGTAATTATAAAAGCATTACTGACATCTTGCAGTCCTTGGCTACTGGTGTCTCATAGCCTGGGCCGCAAAAGTGCGGCATGACATTCAATGGCTACGAATAGAGACGTGTTCGATGAACTGCTCGACTGAAGGTTGTTTTCGGCGGTGACAGGTGGTTCAGGGATCCCAGTCGCTGGTACCATAATCAACGACTCTCCGCTTGGTGATTGGTGTGGGCCCAGGGTAAGTGGGGCATGCAATCTCCCGGGCGGCCTTCCAGAGTCTAAAACAACATCTCCATGCCCCCCTATTCGATCGTCGCCGAAAAGTTGGTTGTGGCCTCACTACCTATCAGGAGCGTCCATAATGACTCCATCGGTAGATCAATGGCGGGTTTTACGAACGTGTCGACAAGAATACTTGCCTTGTCCCACCCAATCTTGAGAAAATGGCTGTAAGGATCCCTGGCCAGACACTGGATCTATCTACCACGGAGCATGCTCCGCCACCAATCTCTTCCTAATCTCTTAGGCGCGGTTGACACATCCAACGGGCGTGGGCTAAGCCAGCGTTGCCAGCAACAGAAGCATTTGTGGCTCCCGACTTGGTATCTGTTGATGTTCCACTAGCAGTGGATGACTCCCACCCACCAGCGTGCAACGCTGCCTTGTATATAATGTTTCTCACCACGTATCTTGTACTTTCTTCTCTCATCCATCACAAAACACAATAACCACACTCGCTTACTTTGCAACCTTAGCTTCCGACCCCAGTCATTCGTTCACCGAAAACAAACAACACTTAATATCACAATCAAAATGAAGGCCTCAATCATCGCTCTTACCGCCATTGCCGGCATTGTCGCCGCTGTTCCAGCTGTCTCCGTCGACGCTGACAGCACCTGGGCTCAGTGGAGCGCATCTTCCACCACTGCTTCCACCACCACCACCAAGGCTACTACCACTACTACCAAGCCCGTGTCTGCCACCACTTCTGCTTCCGGAACCTGGGAGGCATGGACTAGCAGCTCCAGTGCTACCACCTCCTCGAAGTCAACCACCAACAGCGTCAGCGCCAGCACCAGCTCCGGAACATGGGGTGCGTGGACTTCCAGCTCAACTACTTCCTCCGCTGTTAAGTCGAGCTCCTCTTCCACTGCTTCCACCACCAAGCCAGTGACTGCCACCACCTCTGCTTCTACATGGGGCGCATGGTCCTCTGGTTCGTCCAGCTCTGCCAGCTCTTCCAGCGCCTCCAAGAGCAGCAGCAGTGCTTCTGGTAGCTCCTCCAAGAGCACCAGCGCCAGCGCCACTTCCAGCACCCCAGTTGCCGCTTCCTCCACCTGGGCCAACTGGTCCTCCTCTAGCTCAGCTGCTGCTGTCACCACCCCCGCTGGTACCAGCCAGGCTGCCTCCTCCACCTCATCTGCCGCATCTTCCTCTACTAGCAGCCCAGTGAAGCCATACGTTGGTGCCGGTGCCAAGGACGTCGTCTCCTTCGGTGCTGCCGGTCTCGCTGCCCTTGCCTTCATGTTGTAAATGTCTGCAGCACATTTACAATTCATGAATTGGCATTGGTATTGAGCATGCAGCCAAGCTTCTACTTATTCTGTCCACGATTGTCGGCATGATCAGCGAAAAGGGGAAGAACGTCATACAGTCACGGCTTCCGGGGTAGTATAGACGGCGACTGATCATGTTTGTACTAAGGATCGAGATGGAAGAGGAAGAGGTGGGAGTGACAAGATGAACAACCTTCAGTTCGATACACTGTCCGGAGATAGTTCTCATACTTCGATGGACATATTGTGAGAAATTTTAATCTTCATTGCATACAACTATCTTAAGCTACCAAAAAAATGAACAAATACTCGAAATATATCCTCGTTTCTTCTATTCCTGCTTTTTGATACTTACTTACTCCTCCACCTCCCATATATATTTAACACGGCCTTCGATCTCTGCTTGCAAGCTCATGTAAATGTTCTCTGAAGCGAATGCTGATAGCCATTCACGACCATCATGATTGTGACAGCAAAACATGCCTACGCCCATCTGCGGTGTATTCGACCTGCTTACCTCGACACCGACCATTTCAAACTCTGTCGGTCACAAATCCATTGGATTCCAATATGTTCGTATACACTGCAGACAAAGCGAGTAACTCGCACATCTAATGTACTCTTTTTTGCACACGAGGTGCTCCTAAACCACGACCTTCTGCCTGAGAATCACAGTCGATGTGGTTGCAGTTTTGTGACGATCACGTTATCGACTACACTGAACGCGAACACGTGCTCAATAGACTGACTCGCCATTCTGCTTAACTTAGATACAGTACGTGAAGAAGCATTCGACATAGTGCCTGCCAGCACTGAGGTTTCCGGTATGTACCTACATGTAATATGCAGTCGTTTGGCTGTGAGCGTACCTGCCGTCGGCCACTACTTAAGCGAGATCCACCCACCCACCTCTCGAGAGTTTCGCGATCGCGTCTTGTATACTTATTATTATCCCTCTTCCCCATCACTTCCTACTAGTGTCAGGTGAGTACTTGATCAATGTTGACAGATGACTGCGATCATAACAGAACGTTCTCTCATTGAGGAATAACGACAGACCGTGGTTTTGGCAAATGCTTATCCATGCCTAACAGCATGAAGTGCATGTGGAGAATGCTCGTCAAGTCGTGGATCTCACCTAGTGGTTATACCATACCGTGCAAACAACCACGACCATTAAACTCTAGGTACTTATGGTGACACTATTCTCAGGGTTCAATAATGTCGATATTTTTAGCCGCCGACCTGGATATCCAGACTGAACATCTTCTCAATGGCACGCACTACGTGCTCGATGACCAAGTAAAAGCTGGATGAACAAGAGCGATATGGGAGGCCTGAAGACAAGTACAGGACAATATGGGACAATATCCTGCTCGGCAATATTGATTGCCACTCTTGTTAAATCAGAGTGCAGCGTTGCCACGGTTCTTGTGCGATCGTCTGCTAACCTCCAAGTTTCCGGTCAAATCACATTCGGTATAGATGCTGCAAAAGAACAACACATGCAAGAGGTGACCGGGCTAGTTGGCCAATACCTTCTTCATGCAATGAACAAGCTTTCTTTCTCGCCCCCATAGCTGGCCGAGGTCTTTGGTCGCCACGGTAGATCCAAGGATATCTCAACAATACCTCCCACACTATCTGCAACAATGCATTGTTTTCACGGGATGCAAGATCCCGTTCCCTTGAACTGCAAATTCCTTCTTGTTATCTTTCACGACTTTCCCTGGAGTATTACGACGTTTCCAGAAGTGGACATCAGTTTCGACGTCCGGCCTCGGCGATATCCCACTCAGCATGAGGGCAATATGGCGGAGTCTGATCGCTATACACACCTACCTTAGATGGGTGACCGCGCATAAGAGATTAGGAAGAGATTGGTGGCGGAGCATGCTCCGTGGTAGATAGATCCAGTGTCTGGCCAGGGATCCTTACAGCCATTTTCTCAAGATTGGGTGGG
>Ga0115846_100244_pt1 | contig 28948 bp, 16 predicted proteins | sample InSIn5gowninarea_2_FD_83860 | JGI IMG/M metagenome (GOLD analysis project Ga0115846, IMG submission 83860) | reverse complement strand
TCTACCCTCACGACTCTCCCCTTTAACCTGCGCCCTAGCGTTATGTTAGGCTATTAAGTCCTCTGCCTCTTCCTTTAATAAGTCTCTACCCTTCTAAATACGCTTTCTTTTCTGTGATTTGCGCTTAGAGGCTGCTTTATTTGACGCTTTAAGCTGCAGCACTTAGGCTGCTAATAACGTCTGCCTATGCAGCAGCATTGCCGTGCCTCTCTGCAGCTAATTAACAATCTTAACTATTAGAGTTAGTGATAATCCTTAGTGCCTTTAAATACGATCGCAAAGCAGTGTTAATTAAGCCTCTATCTTATTAGTATTAGTAGGTGTCTTAGGGTTCTATTAGAGCTCCCTTAAGAGCGGTAGTAATAGCGTGCGAGGCTTTACGTTAAGCTTTAATAGCACTACTAATAGGTTACTAGGCACTAAGCTAGTTACTCTAAAGCTTAAGAGGATATTTGCCTTTAAAAACGCCTTCTTAAATACCTCCCTAAGGGTTACGATAAAGGCTTTCTTGTTAATCTAGCTAATATAGTTAAGTGCTAAGACTCTAATCTCCTTGGTTAGTTGGTTAGAATTGATTTTCGTCCGAAGGATGGGGATTAAGTCCACCATCCTGCCTCCTGAAGGGCATGTAGGACGTGCTAAGCTATGGATTTACAGTGCTGCTGCGCTACCCTAGAAAGCATTTCTTGCATTTGCGAGTATTTCTACTATTTCTAGCTATAGCTCTCCTTCCCGTTAGAGAGACTAAGCAGTTTTGACGCATTAGGGGAGAACCCTTGTGTGTGTTTTAGAGGCATTTGGGTGCTATATAGGAGATAGAGAGTAGATTAGAGAGAGGGTTAGTATAGATAGAGGTTGTCTGCTACTGCTCTGTTAGGCCTGCAGCTGCAGATAGAACAGAGTCAGTATAATGCAGCAGTCTGTTATTGCTGCTAGCTAGGATAGCTACTACTAGCAGACCTTAGTATAGTACTGTGTAATCTGGAGAAAAGCTCTAAAGGCCTCTAGATTTGTTAACAGCTCTGCAAGGTATGCAAGGCCTTCGCTACGGCTTGATGGTGGTGTAGATAGTCGTAGTGGCCATTTAATAAAAGACCCTAGGGTCTTACAGCAGAGTACAAGGTGCTCTGGCGTCTTGTCGCACCTATACGAGCAGGTAAGCTTTGCGTTAGTGTGGTTAAGCTATCAATAGTACCAGGCAAAGTCTCCGTGACTAGATCGGATAGAGAGGAGCTTGGCTAGGATAGCTCTTAGCAGGTCGAGTTCGGCTGAACTCCTGCGTGGTGCGTAGTCTAGCTTCCAGCCTTTGTACCACTTAGAGAGTGTTCTCCTCTTGTCTAACCACCATTTTTGTTGTGTGCTAATTAGGAGTTGTCGTGCAGTAGTTTTTATGCCTAAGAGTGTAGGCATCGCAGCTTTTCTAGTAGGGAGCAAAGGCTGGCTAGCTTCTAAGTTAGCTAGCTTGTCTGCCGCTTCGTTTCCTTCGATGTCAGAGTGCCCTGGGGCCCACTTAATAGAGACGTCGTGGGTCTCCATCGCGCCCTGACACTTGAGGAAGGCCCATTGTGAGGTAGAAGATGGGCTACCTCTTAGGCACTATATGACTAAGGTGCTGTCTATGCACAGCCAGATTCGGCGGGTGTGGAGGGCTAGTTGCCTTATTGTGTGCTGGAGGCCTAACAGTTTATTAGGGCGCGTTACTTGCTTATCTGCGTTACTCGCTATGCACTTACGTTATAATAAAAGACAGATAGTTATTATAGCAGAGCAAGCATAAGGAATATAAGCTAAGTAGAATAGAGTTACTGTTTAGCAGATAAATAATAGCACAATAAGAGTATTCTGCTTTGCTAGTAAAGGTGATCTAGCGATCTCTTGTAACATATCATGAGGTCTTCATCTTGCAGGTGAATGTGAATTTACAATCCAGCACGTGCACGCGGTAGAGCAGGTCTCTTATGTAACTTTATCAACTGCGCTTTACCCTCATTTCCGCAATTTTTACATACAACACCCTCAGATCATACAGCCACTATGGACAGAGACGCTCTGAGAACAGAGTTCGCGGCTCTTGTTAAGCCCTTCGAGCAATCCCGCAATCTCGCCATCTCCACACCTCAAGTCGACATTGTGGACATCATAAGACATTTCAGGACAGCACATGTGCCAAACATGCCTAAGCTTGCAGATCAAGCAGAAGAACTGGTTGTTTGCTACTCTCGCGTCCTCAGCAGTCTTATAGAGGAGAGAGACGCAGTCTACAATATTTCAATTAACAAAGTGACATCGCAGGTAGTTTTAATCTGTGTTGTACAGTCACGTCCTTTTACTAACCTTCACAGGAGACAACCAGTGCTCAAGAGAGCACAAACGTTGACGCGCAGCAAAACACACCCACTAACGCTCAGAACGCAGCACCGGTTAAAGATCAAGCCTCAGAGTCTAGAGACGACAGGTCTTATGACCAGAAGTCTGACGACGAAGACTCTGAGCCTGGATCCACACAGTCCAGCGAGCCATCAAAGTCTGGAGACAGCCATCAGTAACCCAAATCCGGAAACTTTGATATGGACGATGTATTGGAATCGCTCATCGAGTGCATTAACTAGAACCTACACAAAACAGCAGATTTGTGAGTACGGAGACATTAACTATCAAAACAACGACACGCCCTGGAAGGAGATCGAGAACTTGAGACACTGGCATTGTCACTCTTTTTAGTCGTCACTGGAGAGCTGTACACGTCAGACACATAGCTTTATCTTTGACCTTACCTCTAAGACGATACACAGAACACGGTGATCAGGTTGTGCTTTCATCAGCTGAACTGTAGCTTTTGCCTGTGAGTTCATGTACGACAGCATCTTTGACTCTTACGCAGACTCGTTCCAGGGAATCTACAGCAATGAATACATCTTGAAGTTTGACGTTGATGCTGTGTTCAGTCGTCCATCTGCGTATATGACTTTCGATGACCTCGGTAGATGTTGTAGGTAGCCAAGATCCTGCGACGACAGGTTTACTGCAACACTGAGTCTCCCACTCAGAATAATCAGGTGTTGTACCGGCCAAACCAATGCAAGGAAGTGACTACGATCCTGGAGATTGTAAGAACATGTGAGAACACGGAGGCAGTGGCATACTCCTGCTGAGGCTAGAGAATCACAGTCTCCTTCGCGGCTCTGGCCGGCGCCTTCGCGCTGTCGCTCGTTTGCGTGTCGCGGTCGTTCACTATCGCATGGCAGAACTCAGCTGAGAAGAAGTAAAATTTAAAGGTCACCCATGGATGTTGTAGTCATCAACACTTTCCAAGATATCTAGAATTCCCCAATCAAACCCGAAGCCATCCAATTACGATGTCAAGGTTCACTGTGCATGCAGCATGGCCGGTGTCTGGCGATCGAAGCATCCGAAGAGCCGCCAATTACACTGTTGAACATGGTACTTGCCATAAAGACGAGGAAGTATTCAAACATCACCGCCTCTGCTCACCCAACCACCTCCCCAACACCTTCGACAACATCTCATGCACCCGACTCGTCAAGTGCCCCGAGTTATACCAAAGATACGCATCCAACCCGGCGCCACACCCATATTTGCCCGGATCCGTCAGGATGTCTGGCTGGTTGTATCCCGGACAAAAGTCTGTGGTATTGGTGAAGCCATAAGCCGCAGCGTCGTCGAACACACGGTTGAGCACGGCATTGACGTCAAATTGCATGACATGGGCATTGTTATGACGCCTCTGGAAAGCTTCCGCATGGTGGTGCAAAATGCTGTTATACACATCCACCATTGTTTTGTTCACGGATGGGGTCCCCGGTCCTCGATCCAGCGGCGGCAAGTTCATCAGCAACAGATTCCTATACCCAAGCTTATAGATCCTATTCCACAGTCTCTCCTGCGCGGTGGCGAGCTCCTTGTATAGCGGAGCAAAGGTCGCGTTCCTGCCTCGCAGCTTCGCCAGGTCGTTGATGTCGTTGATCCCAATCCAGACGGCTACAAGCGCTTCACTGCGCCGCAGCACGCGCTGCAGCGCTGGATCGCCGTACCGCTCGAATTGCTCGACTTGCCGCTCCAGACTGACTGTATGAGGCCAGTGTAGCGGTGTCAGCACTGTATCGGTGTTGCTTCCTGCGTAGGCAAAGTCCCAGAGCTGGGTAGAGCACTTGCGTGGATCTGTCAGACCAGGCTTTACACCGCAACCCGTAAGGTGTTGGGCCCAAATGGGCCCGCCAGATGCTGTTGCAGTGAGATTTTGGACCATGCGGTTGGCAAAGAGTTGGGTAGGTGTGAATGCTATGTCGAAATTGTCGCCGATGTATGTATAGTTTGGGTGGCCGTACGAGCCTTGGGTAAAAGTGTAGGAGTCACCAAAGGCGATGACAGACTTGGTTTTTTTCCAGTTAAAGTTGGATTGCTTGGGCGAGGATCTTGCTGGGAGGGCAGCAGTAATTGTTGCCAGCAATGCGTAGGCGAGGAGCGAGGACTTCATGGTGCGTGGAATGCGAGTCGATGGCAGATTCAACTCTTAAGCACTCGTTCTGGCGACATTAGCTTGCATATATGGCTGTCGATCGTTTCGGTAGATGTCGTGGCGGGGACTTTGCGACGGAAGAATTACGACCGAGAGCCTAGCTCTGGATGATGTGAGGAGATGCCTACTGGTGCTTGACAGCCGTTAGACCAAGTATGTGGGGTACCCCGGAATATCAGTTGATTTGGGAATCCCTCACAAGAAGCAGGAAAAGAAGCCCGGTCAGTGGTGAGTGGCCCCGCTCCCTATGCGTTTTCAGTTGTTGTAGCGCGCCATGGCCTGGACTGTCAAGATTGCATTGCGAACGCAGTTCTGATGGATGGGAATTAATGCATATCAACAGATGCAGTTGTAATCCTGCTGAATCCAATCAATCCGTGGAAAAACGTAGTCAGTCGCTTTGTGGCAGTGGCTTCCACATAATTCGCACCTCATGCTTTAACACATGACCAGAAATGGCACCGGTAAGCTATCCATGCTATACTACAGGAAGAATAAGTACATTATTCATACAGACAGGCTTATTCAGAACCAATCACCCCAATCACCGCCATCGCCACTGCCATCGCCGCCATCCCCACCCTGATCACCTCCGCCCCAGAAGTCCGGCTCCTGGCCTTGTTCCCGCTGATCCGCCCACGGATCTTCTGAATGGCCCCATACATCGTCTTCACTGGGCGTGCCTTGCTGTGGATCAGCCGTCTGCTCATATGGGTCGTTGGTCTGAGGTGACTGGCCGTCGGCTTGCTGTGACCCTCTGCCCCGTTGCATAGCTTCGTAGCCAGCCATGGCGCCAGCACCAGTGGCCGCGCCCTCAGCAGCGCCGAGACCCCGAGCACCAGCGGCTGCTTCACCCAGCACACCAGACTCGCCTGCAGCTCCAACGGCAGTGCCTGCGCCTGCTGCGCCAGCTTCGCCCGCCGCTGCGCCACCCGCTGCCGCTCCACCAGCTTCTCCCGCACCGCCAAACCACGGCATCCATATGGGCCACATGCCCATGCCTCCGGACCCGCTATGGCGACTGAAGTAGTCAAAGTCGACGCTGACAGCGGTCGCAAGCATAACGGCGCGTTGGTCTAACGTCATAGCCGGCGCAGCATCTGCATATCCAGCGTGAGCAGGCTCCTGAGCAATGGCGGCGGCATCCATGCGCAATGCGTAGACGCCTGTATCTGTGAAGATTTCTCGTGCGAAGCCGCCGAAGTTGCGGTTCACAGAGCCAAGCAACCGGCCATCTTCACTCATCAAGCCAAAGTCCCACGACAAGAAGCGTTCGTCCACACGCGCAAACTGGAGCATGGCAACTTCCCTGTTGTCATCTTCTGCAACAGTCATGGCCTTGCTGCTTGAGAGGGGAAGATTGCCAGGTGCGATTTGGGGGGTACTAGGCGCGGCATCGGCGAGTTTTCGTGCCATGTATAGGTTGTACTTGCGTCTGAGCGGTGCCCATTCTTGTTCTGTGGCACCGATGATGCGCATGTCGGCCATATTCAAGCTGCTGACGCTTGCGCTCGTCTGGTTCACAACGCTGGCTGTGCTGGTGCCGTGCAGCTCTGTGGAGCTTGTGTACGAACCGCCATTGCTGCCCACGGCGTCGTAGACGCGTATGCGCGAGTTGATCCAGGCGAACGGCCTGTGGAAGCGCAGAACTTCCTTCTCCTCGCGGTCGAACACGTGCGTTGTGAAGCTCCGATGTGTCTTGAACATCTGCCGCTTCACTGCACTTCCGATACCGTGGTCGCGCTCTGCAAGGTACCCCACATGGTTTCCGTGCGGGTCCATGATGACATAGCGATTGGCTTGTTCGAAGCCCATGAGCACGTTCATCATCTCAAGCTGGCGCTGGATGACAATGGCCGAGTTGTCGAGGATGCGCATCGCGGGATGTGTCTGCTTCAGCACGGCATGCGGATCTTCGGGCATGTATACGGGTGTGACGAGAGGGTTCTGCGCGTCGGGTGTGTTGGCAAGGGCATTGGATGTTGCCTCGACTCTCGATGACTCGTTTGCCCCAGTAGTTGAGCCATCTTTGGGTTGCTCGTTTTGCTGGCTACTGTTGCGCCGTTGGGCGTCTTTTGCTGGCTCTCTTCGCTGCAGCGGCGTGGGTCTCGGTATGCGGCCGCGAGGTCCTGGAGGTGGAGGTGTGCCACGCGTTGCGAACGTGCGAAAGAAGCGCTGTCGTGGGAGCCGCAGCGATCCTCGAGCTGCTGGAAGCATGCTGCAGTCTCGTAGCGGGAATTCGATGCTGATACGGTTCGTCTCTTACAATATGGTCGCGGGGTAAGGGATGCCTGCTATTCTACATGTAGGCTGTGTATCGTTCAAAAATACTTTGTTGCCTACTGGAGTTTGGCGAAGAAGTTCCATGTCGTCTGGAGAGCTCACTTCGCGGAGTTGCACATGATTACGTCACAACATTTTCATAATTTATCGGTCAACGACATTTTCTTGAAAGCGATAGATTAAATTGAGGATGTGTCTTCCAGGAAGATAAATAACACATCATAACTCCAGGATGCGAACGGTGAAGCCAGGAACCCTCTCAGGGAAGGAGCTCCACCGCCTGGCCAATCAGCAGCCAGCAAGGTCCGGGCCGCACCCTCCGAAAAAGCTCTGACTCCAACCAACTTTCAAAAGCTTCTTGCTTCGCGAAAACTTCGCGACCTTCATCTGCCTCGCAACAACGCCAGCACAACGCCGGCGCGAGGCTCTTCAAACCGTAAGTCAGATAACTTTCTTTGCATCGTTCCTTTCCCTTCTATGATGACAACTTCAAATCATATCAGCGGCACAGCGTGAACATTCAGTTGCTAGCGCACGTGCTCTATGCTGTCTTCCGTTACAAATAGACTACAACGGTATCTGATCTACCTCATTATCTTCTCACATTGCGCACACAATCTTCGTTTCGATCAACCTCTGACCGAACACAGATCACCGTAGCTACACGCCTGAGCCAACATGTCTGCAGAGACCATGGCGTCGGTGCCAGCTTCAATCCAAGCTGAGCCTGCAAGAGTTGATGCTGCTGTTGCTGCAGCGTCCAGCGGCCCCAAGAGTGCAAATAGTGGACCTAGGAAGCCTCGCCCAAAGCGACCAAACTACAATGAAATTCACGTCAAGCCCCTCCCGCTCGATGTCCATCCACTCCCCGCCTTCATCCCTCATAACCCTTTATCTATCGTGAGGATTGCCATCACCCTTCTGTCCCAGTCGTTCCGCACGCCCACCTCGCACAGGGTGGCGCACAAGGCATACTTCTCTGAGGATACACAGTCCATCCATGTCACCGATGCCGAGTCCATTCGCGCGCTGTGGGAACAAGGCTTCTGGGGCAAGGGCTCGCTCAGTCGCAGTGAGCCCCAGTGGCTGCTGGCGGAGCGGCGAAGGCGCGGTGTTGAGGCTGCCACGGCGAGCACACAGGTCACGCAGGCGCGCAGAGAGGAGCGCAGACAGTTCAAGCTCGAGCGCGCGAAGGCGCAGCGCGATGCCATTGAGCAGCAACTGCGCCAAGAGGGCAAGCTTGAGGCTGATGGTACGCTCGATGAGCTGGTCGACGAAGGCGTTGTCACCGAGTCGCCAAGGGGAGGCGTCTACACGGCGGAAGCTGGCGAAGCCGTGGGTCCTGCCGTGGGTCCTGCCGCCGTCCCCGAGATCGAGGAGAAGATTGCAGACACGAGCGCAGAAGAAATCAAGGACATCGAGCACCTGCAGCTTACGCCAGAAGAAGCCTTCTACCTCACTTACGTCCTCGGCGCTCTCGACATCATCCAGGGCGACTTCGTCAACGGCAACATGGCGCTCCCCGCATGGTACCTCCTCCGCTTGTACAGCGCCTACGCCCTCTCTCCCGTCAACGACACACAACTCATCAGCCTGAAAAAGATGTTCCAATACCGCGCTCGCCTCGCCGACAAGACCGCCGCTCTCCCCCCCACCCTGCAGATCGCTCCCGACAACGCCTTCCTCCTCAAGTACGTCGTCTACCACCACTTCCGCTCGCTGGGATGGGTGGTCCGTCCGGGCATCAAGTTCGCAGTCGACTACCTGCTCTACCTGCGCGGCCCGGCGTTCCACCACGCCGAGTTCGGCGTGCACATCATCCCTTCATACTCGCACCCGTACTGGTCCGAAACCTCGGAGCGCGTTGCGCATAAGAAGGAGAAAGAGACGAGAGATTGGTGGTGGTTCCACCGCGTCAACCGCGTGCAGACGGCGGTCATGAAGACGCTGGTGCTGGTGTACGTTGAGGTGCCGCCGCCGTGGGATGGGGAGACGAAGAAGGATGCCCTTGGTGTTGACGTTGGGGGTGTGCTGGAGAGATACAGCGTCAGGGAGGTGGTGTTCAAGAGGTGGAGTCCGAGCAGGAATCGCGATTAGCAATGCGATCGTCTTTTGGATTTTGGACTCCCTAGTACGATCTGAGACGCCGCACCATGTGCACAAACCACGGTTCTGGATGAACATTGCTTTCAAGTAAGATGAGATCACGATAATGTACACTATCTACAGGAGGTCCTTTGGGGCCAGATCCTCGGCCTCGCCTACAACATCATCTAGACCTTCTCTGTGCTCTCTTCTTCTTTGGCCGCATCCACCTCCTTCTTGTCCTTGATGCTTGTCCAGTGCATCATGAGCGGCCCCACAATCGTACACGCGCTGAGGACAGCCGCAACAAGGAATACTCGCGTGATGGCAAAGCTGTACGCATCGACCACAGCATCGATCTCACCAGCCGGGACCACATTCCTGATTTCCGTCGCCCCAGTATCCACAATCATCTGAGCATCCAGCCCAGCAACACCCGCCAGATGACCCACCAATGTCGTCGCAAACACGTTCTGGCACACCGACAAGAACACCGCGCCGCCCAGCTGCTGCATCAGGAACCCCAGTGCCAGGCCTAGCGGTACGTCTTTCTTTGGCAGCACCGTCTGCGCTGCGAGACTAGCCTGCTGTCCGCCACATCCCAACCCCAGACCAAAGAGGACCTGGTACCCGATCCAGTAGCTGTGGTCGCTGAAGCGCGTCATAGTGCTGAGCAAGCCCGCGCCTATTGAAGAGAGAACGGCGCACACGATGATGGCGGGGATGTAATATCCAATCCTCTGCGTGATTTTCGCAGAGAGCATGGACGCGACCACCATAGCGAGCACCATGGGTATTGTGTTGATTCCCGCATGCAGCGCGTTCTGGTCTTTAGCGGCCTGGAACCAGATGGCTAGGTAGTACGCAATAGCCATGACCGACCCATAATTCAGAAACGTGAATAGCAAGCTGCCGAGGACGGAGCGGTTCAGGACAACCCTTGAAGGAGCCATTGCCATCTCGGGGTTGAGTGTTTCGACGATGAAGAAGATAATCAGTAGTACGGCGAACGTGACGAGAAGGCCGATGATTCTGCCGGATGACCAGGAATAGGTCGTTCCGCCCCATTGAAGAGCGAGGACTAGGCACACAATGGAGGGGACGAAAAAGAAGATGCCCACAGGATCGAGGCGCTGGATCTGTTGGCGGATGGTAAGGCCATCTCGCTTCGGGGCGTCGATGTAGAAGAACAGTATCATGAGAACCATTGTCACGGCGCCGATGGGAAGGTTGATGTAGAAACACCATCGCCAGGAGCTGGACTTGTTGTCAGCTCTGAATCCTGCACACCACCCGGACGAAGGCAGGAAGGACGAAACAAAGTCAGGTACTTACACTTTATCCGTGAACACACCCCCCACAATTGGTCCCAAAACCGCACACACGCCGAAGGAAAGGCCAAAGAGAGCTGTGTACATGGGTCGTCTGCTCAGCGGAACCAGACCTAGAATAACCATCATCCCACCATTGAAGATCCCCGCGGCACCGATGCCAGCTACTGCGCGGCCGATGATGAAAGCGACCGAGGATGGCGCCGCACCGCATACTACGGAACCGACCTCGAATATGAGGATTGACACAAGGAACGTCCACTTTGTCGAGTACAGTTGGTAGATGCGGCCAAAGATTGGGTTGAAGCAGGCGCCGGTGAGCAAGTAAGCAGACCCGTACCAGCCGATGTCGTCGATGGAGTGGAAGGTGTTGGTCATCGCCGGGATGGCGACGGCAAGGATGGTTCGATCCTGCTATGTGTTAGATCGTGTCCTGAAGCTGCACAAGGGTTTTTTGGAGTGAGTGCCAACGAGAACGTACCAAGGCGACAAGGAAAACAGACATGTACATGCCGAGCATGACAGTGATGAACTTGAGTGAGCGAGGGTTGAAAGGCTCCTCTTCTGAAACTTTTCGCTGGTCATCTTTCTCGGTGGGCGGACTTGGTGGTGAGGTCGAGGTGATTGACGTAGCGGAAGACATGACTCCAAATAATACTCGAAATCCTTCCAATGGAAATACACAAATGCGCTCTGATTAAGCTTTGCAAGATGCTTGGAACTGCTTGTGTTTCTGATGACCATCTTGGTAGCCGGTCCTACCATTGTCTTTATACAGATGCCTTGTCGGGGCCGAAAAGTAATGTTGATGTTGAAAAGTCGGGGATAGCAGGAGTGGGTGGTGTTGATTGGTTGGGGCACCGAACTGCCCACCGAACGAACGAGCTGAGACCGAACTGCGCTGCCTGAGGCCGAGTCGCGCTAGCGGGGTGGTCGAAATCCCGCCGAACCCGAGGGTGCGTAGTGACGACCTTCATAGACACGCGATGGGAAGAGCATTGTTGAAGATCGATCGTTACATTCGTTCGTATTGCCTTGTATATTGTTACGTGTTTGTTGCACGTCGATGCTGCAGGCGCAGTACAGCTTGCACGTGGTAGCCGGCCACTCTTGCTGCTTGAGGTCACCCATTCGTGCCTTCTCTGATCCCGGTGAGGACAACTCGTTTCGACTTGGTCCCTGTGCTCAACATCGCCCTTGTGTGATAGATTGCACTGGTTCGAGGCTTCTTTTTATCTACAAGAAGCATTCGCTTCAGCTTTGCCAACTATATTCGATAGTCTGTCGAATCATGGACCCACGCCAAACGTCACCACTGGTATCAGCCTATCGCCCACCCAAACCACAGCGAATTCTCGCGTGCGTGCTCTGCCAACAGCGCAAAGTCAAATGCGACCGCAAGTTTCCCTGCAACCATTGCATCAAGGCTAAGGTGCAATGTGTGCCCGCTCAACAAATGCCGAGGCGGAGGAAACGACCTACTGAGCAAGAGCTGATAGAGAGACTAAGGCAGTATGAGGGGTTGTTAAAGAAGAACAATATCGCAGTCGACCCTGTCGATGGTATGGACATCGAGGACGCCACAGCTGACAGTGCGACTGGACTTTTGTCATCTGCATCCGATGGTGCCACGAGATCTGACGTGCGAGAAGGGCCCGTCAAGGAGGAGGAGCCACCGACGGGCGATGTCAAAAACTTCTGGGATGCAATGCACCAGCGGCCTCTGGATCAGCGCGACGAGTCTGAGCAGCCTGCCGAGAACACTAGCGACAATAACGCAACATTTGATGATCTCTCTGAACCAACCATCGTGAAGGTCTGGGGTCGTGTGTTCGAGAGCGATCACAACCATCTTTTCGGCGAGACCAAAGTGAAGGTTCCTTTGGCGACGTTACATCCGTCCCACGTCCAGATATTCCGGCTCTGGCAGGTCTACTCAGATAACGTTAATCCACTACTCAAGGTGACACATGCACCGACTCTCCAGGCACGCATCCTGGATGCCGCTGTCGATATCGACAGCGCCAGCCGCGAGCTTGAAGCTCTAATGTTTAGTATATACTGCACTGCGATCATTACGATGAGCGAAGACGATTGTCGCACCATACTAGGAGGGACGAAAACTGGACTTCTTAGGAAGTACCAGGATGCTTGCCATCAAGCTTTGATCAACTGTGGTTTCCTGCGATCCAGGGAGCGCGACTGTTTGACAGCCTTCTTCCTCTACTTGGTATAACAAACTCATGGGCCGGATTACGGTATCTCACTAATCACCCCCAGATCTCATTACGGCCCGACACTCATCCTCACACGCTATCACCAATGTTCGCCATCGCCTTCCGCATTGCTCAACGCATGAACATAGCAAACGAAGCCACAAACGCCAAACACAGCATCTTCGAGGCTGAAATGCGCCGGCGACTCTGGTGGGCTCTGGTCCTGTACGACAGTCGCATATCAGAGATGACCGACTACAAAGTTACCCATCTCATCCCAACATGGGACTGCAAGATACCTTCGAATGTCAACGATTTCGATCTTAGACCAGAGATGACTACACGCCCAACAGACCAAGACACATCCACTGAGGCACTTTTTGCCGTTATGCGTGGCGCAATCGGCAATTTCATCCGCTACAATGCGTGGCACCTCGACTTCGTTAATCCCATGCTAAGACATGTTGCGAAAGCGACCCAACACCTCGTCGACCCATTCGACGATAACCTCCACGGACTCGAGCGCTTGACTGAAAATCGCTATGTCAAGCACTGCAACCCTGAGATCCCTCTGCACTACATCACCATCTGGTGGGCCCGCAACTACCTCGCCAAGTACCGCTTCTTCTTGCATTGCAGTCGGCACTCCCAATCACCAGACGACCAGACTCCCGCCCAGCGTGACGCCATCCTCTCGTACGCACTGCGTATGCTCGAATGCGACACCGCACTCATGTCGTCCCCGCTGACAAAAGGGTATCGCTGGCTAGTCCAATTCCACTTCCCCTTCCCCGCATACGTGCGCATAGTGCAAGACCTAAGGGAGCGCCCGCTAGGGCCGCAAGCCGAGAAGGCGTGGGCTACGATGAACGCCAACTATGGAGTGAGGTTTGTGGACATGGAGCCCAGTGCGAATCTGCTGTTCAAGATGTTCGCAAGCAGTGTTCTGCAGGCTTGGGCGGCGCGGCACGCCGCGCTGTTTGGGCAGGATGATGTCGGCGATGCGAGAAGGATGATTCGCGATATCAAGATGAAGTTGGGGCAGGTCTCACCTCCAGTTGTGAGCGTGGATGGAGCCTCGGATTTGCCTCCGGTACAGACTTCTTCGGTTCAGTCGAGTGAGGTGCAGCCGCTGCCGTCGACGGGGCAGTACACAAACACCTACTTTGATCCGAGTCTTGCAGAGCTGAATTCAGATATCTTTGACATGGATTGGAGTAGTATTGATTGGAGTGCGATGTCTGAGATGGGAAGGTTTGGATAGCTGAGTATCTAATTTCGTGGGCTGATTCTGCAAAGTATCAATTGTGCTAGGAGGTGATTACATGTGAGACAACTTGGAAACGCTTGAATTATATTCGGAAGAACAGAGATATACCACTACTATCTATCAGGATGTACCAATCTAGTATGTGCATGTAATGTAACAGCATAATCTATACAAGGAAGGACGCTATGCGACAACGATCAAAAAGAAAAAGAAAGGTGCGACATCAACCCTACCGAAGAATGTCGGACAACATCAGATGTGGATGAGCCCAAGAAGTGCCCACTCTACTCCGCCTTTTTACTCGCCTTCGTCCTCAACTTCATCAGCACATACACCAATCCATAGCTGCTGAGCGCAAATAGCACACAGATCGCCGCGTCTCTCCACCCATAGTAGTAGTCGTTGAGGTTGACAGTGTACAAGTAGTCGCTGCCACGACGGTATTGACAAACCTTACACCCACTCATCGCATCCCCATTCACCAGATTGTTCCTCGACCCCGGCCCCGCCATCCACGCCTCAAGATACTGAGCGCAAGTCTGGCCGGCGGGGGGGTCGAAGATGGCGAACTCGGACTCGCGGCAGTTGACCTCCCAGTCAAAGTCGGCAAACACGAGCAGCGCGCCCATGAGGTAGTTGAACGGGTCGAGGTAGTACATCCAGTAGCGCCAGAACTCCGTGATCTGGCTGTACGGGACCAGCACGCCGCAGAAGGAGACGAGGACGCCGATGACGAGCGGGTTGACTAGGGAGGCGAAGACGGCGTTGGGCGCGTACGCGGCGATGAACTGGCCCATCCCCGTGTAGAAGAATTGGTAGATCAGCATGACGAAGAAGATCGCGCCCGCCTTGTCCGACGACACGGGGAGGCCGGCGGTGTAGTAGAAGCAGACGAAGTAGAGCACGCTGCAGACGATCAGGTAAGGTATCTCAGACACAATGAGACCGGTGGTAAAGGGCGCCCAGTGGTACATTTTGCTCTTCTTCTCCCTCGTCTCGTAGATGTCGCGGCGGTCGATGAAGAGCGGTTGCAGCTGCGCAATCACGCCCGGCGCGACGAAGATGTAGTTGAACAGGGAGAAGAGCACCAGCTGCTGCTCCTGCACCGAGTCGCCGATCTGCCAGAAGGAGAAGCCAACGAACAGCGCCACGCCAATGTGCAGCGCCATTTTATTGTTGACGTAGTCGATATTGCGGTACAGGCTGACGTTCATGCGGTGCGTGACCAGCTTAGTCTGCGTCCAAATGTCCGTCGCAAACTGGTGGCCGTCGTCGGTGGTGCCAGGAGGCTTGCCAGCGGCATCGGTGATGATGTGTTCGAGGTCCTGGTGCATGGTGGTGTTCTCGGGGCTGTCGAGCCAGACCTGGTGCCAATCTTTTTCGGCTGAATGGGCGCCGGTCACAACGTCAATCATGAATTCGGCAGGGTTGACGCCACGGGGGCAAGGCACACCGTTGCGGGCGAAGTAGTCCTTGATGGTCTGCCCGTTGTCGCCAATGTCACCGAAGTAGACGGTCTTGCCGCCGCGGGCGAGGAGCAGAAGGGTGTCGAATTGAGCAAAGAGTTGGGCGGACGGCTGATGAATGGTGACCAGAACAGCTTGACCAACATCAGCGAGCTTGCGCAGGAATCGCACCGTGTTAAAGGCAGCTTGGCCGTCAAGGCCAGAGGTGGGTTCGTCGAGGAAAATCAGGATGGAGGGTTTCGAGACGAGTTCCACGCCAATGGTGACGCGCTTGCGTTGTTCAACAGACAGTCCAGCACCTACACGTCCGATCAGGGTGTGTTCGAGGTCGTGCAGTTCAAGGAGATCAATGATGGTGTCGACGTAAGCGAGCTTTTCTGCATGAGGAGTCTCGCGGCTCTGGCGAAGAAGTGCAGAAAATTCCAATGCCTCTCGCACTGTACAGAAAGGCTCGTGGACATCAAGTTGCTCGCAGTAGCCTGCAGAGCGTTGAAACGATACCGGTAGCGGACGACCGTCAACGAGAACCTCTCCCTTGATGGTGCCGTCTGTCTTTCGCTGCGCCAGAACATCCAAAAGAGTAGTCTTGCCTGCACCGCTCGAGCCCATAAGGGCACCGAGCATGCCGGGTTTGACATAACCATTTACATTGTCAAGAAGGGTGCGCGGACCAGAGGGAGTTTCGACAACATATGACAGGTTTCGCCAGGTGAAGACTGAGGTGTTTCGCATCAGGTTGCCTTCAGTCTGCTCATTTGAGGCTTCATTCCCATCGTCAGCGCGTGTGCGGGGTGCCTTTTCGCCGGTTTGTGCCTCGACGTCGTTGGGCACAACAGCCACTTTTTTAGCATTCTCGCGAGGAATGAGGAGGGCACCAGTGGAACCAGCAGAGTCATCCCAGCGTAGCGTGAAGAAGATTGTGAGGCCGACAAAGAGAGCCCACCACGCGAACAAGATACCCACGTTCCTCCAGATGTGCGATGGCGAGTAAGATAAGCTTCGTAGGTATTGCTCTCCTGTCAGTGAGGTTGCTCCAGGGGTAGCTCCAGCAATACCAGCGCAAGACTGATGGGCTGGGTTTTCATATTGTGGTAAATAGTTAGGGACCAGGTTGTTGTAAACGCAAGGGATGACTTGACCTTCAAACTCATTTGACATGATAGCCTCGAAGCCGTACGCCAGTGGGTCAATCCAGTAGATCCAGACAAACCAGGGGTGCATCTGTGGCTTGGGAATCTGGTATCCCACGTAAAGGATCAGGGCAGTGATGGAGAAACCAGAGACCTTAGACGCGGCGTCAAAGTTGGGAAATGCGGCGCCGATCATGCGGAAGAAGGCAGTCATCACGAAGGTGGTCAGGTAGACGACGAACCAACAGGTGAAGAAAGCTGCCGCGGTGGCTTTGAGCGCCGTCATCCAGTACAGAATCAGGATGAAGGAGGTGACCTGGAAAAACAGGATCGGCACGTCGGCGGCGATCTGGCCAATACAGAAAGCAGCTGGGTTAAAGAAGGCAAAGTTCTTGTGCTTGGCGAGGATAGGACGCCCGGCGTAGGAGTCGGTGACCTCGGACATAGCCATCAGGGAGTTCAACAAGAGCGCCAAGAAGAGAGCACCGCCTTTGACGAACAGACCAGCTGAGTTGTCTGGGGCGTTGTAGAAAAGAGATCCAGAAATTAGTGCTTGGACGATGGTGGAGCCCTGCTTGATGATGAAAGTCGCCTTATCACCCCAGATGATCTGATATTGGCGGGAAACACAGGCCTTGACCTGGTCCAGGAAAGACACAGTCATAGGTGAGCTCTTCTGTAGACGTTTTGACTTATCGAGAGTGATAGCATTCCGGAATGCTTCCGTGTTGCTCTTAGCCTCTTCAGTATTTGGGTATTCGAGTTCGAGGTCCATTGTAGCCTTCAGGGGTGATTCGCGGTAGGCCTTCTCCAGTTCGATATTGTTGCGAGGGAAGCGATTCTCGAAGTGCGGGTTGATCTGTCGCTCGCTAGGAACAGTGACACCGGTAAGGTAGTCTGCTACATTGGCTCCCTCGAGACACACGAAGCCCTGAGACTCCATAAAGGGGCGGGCTTGCTCCATTGGGCCGTAGTAGACCTGCTTGCCTTCATCAAGGACGAGGACCTTATCGAACAAGTCGTAGATACCGTTACCAGCCTGGTACAGTGTAACAATTGTGGCGATACCCATCGCATCGGTCATAGAGCGAAGAGCGCGGGTGTACTCAAGGGCTGTGGAAGCATCCAATCCTCTGGTCTAGGATCATTCGTTAGATCCTACTTTATATCACCGACGATAGCGACTTACTGAGTTGTCCCATGCCATCACACTACCCCTGGTGCACAAGGTCTCAATAATAGAGACACGCTTGCGTTCGCCACCAGAGACACCTCGCACGAACGCGTCGCCGACCTTCGTGTCTTCAGTATGGGCAATACCCATGGAGTCAAGTAGGAACTCTTTGAATTTGATCCGCCAGTCTTCTCGGTTCTGCGCGGTGCTTGGGAGGGTATTGGGTATGTTCAGTCTTGTAGCAAAGTCCATAGTCTTTCCAACTGTGAGCGAAGGATAGAAGAGCTCCTCCTCGGTATTGATGACAATCGATCCCCGATATGGTGTGGCCTCCTTTGCGGTCATAGAGCCAAAGTAAACGTCGCCATCGACTTCAGCATATCTGTGAGAGATTAGTGTAAGGTTCTTTAACAACACACTTGGCAACGTACCCCTTCCTTTTGTTGGCAAGCATCTTTAGTAAAGTTGTGCAGCCGGATCCTGGCCTTCCCAGGACAAGCAGCATTTCTCCAGGTTTAACGCACCCCGACGATTTGTCCAGGATCGTCTTCAGGGGGACTTTGTTTCGTGATTCCCTCGACTGCTGCACCATGTTGAATTGACTGAAAACGTTCTCCTGCAACGCGGCATCAGACGGCACCACCTTTACGGTCAGGTCTTTCCATGTGACGCCAAGACTGCGACCTTCAGCAGGGTCGTTTGCTTGTATGTCTTTCACATGCTGGTCCAAACGCCAAGTATTGACTTTGGTCTTCTCTGAAGAGTCATCGAGGTCATCATCCATGTTCCTTGAGGTCCATCGTTCGATAGCATGCTCCTCCGGTGGTTCATCTTGCGGCTTATGTGATCGACCAGAGAAAGTCCGGGATAGTGTTTGGAAGATGTTATCGCCTGTCCCCTCGGGCAAGGCGGAGTTCATAGTCGTTGCGCTTCGTCTTCTGCCGTCCATCGCGGCTGGGATAGGTAAGATTGTCCTGTGGCAGGATACGAAAGTGCCTTGTAGACGAAGGAAGGTTAGATACAAATGAGAAAGAACAAATGGTGACTTGAGAAGTGTTTAGTATATACATCAATTAACTCGCACGAAATCTCTGGACAAGATTCTCGGCTCAACCTGAGCGCGACTGTAACTGATCAATTGCTGCATAACGGCAAGCGATCTAGACGAATTATGGAAGCAGAAGATTAGTAGGGGGTATCGAGATTCAAAGCCCCATTATTTTGCCTGGAAAGGTCCTTTACCCGATCGTGATTGGACAAAGATACCTCTTACGTGAGAGCGTAGTGGTCGCCAGGAGGCTAACGAGTTGACCCGTACCCGCCATGGAGCCCGTGGATTCCGAGCCCGAAGAGCGATAATGTCAAAATCGCTTCTCAAACACGAGAAGTGGATCCAGGGCGTTTACTGACAGGTATCGCCTTTCATGCAACGATGGACACTGAATTTTGATCTCGTGCCAGGTCTTCTTCGTAAACATTCATTACAAGGAAAACAAGAAGCCACGTGACCTCATACTTTGAATGACGGTACTGAACACATCGGCGCTGGATGTGCGTACTAGAATCATTTCGTAGTACGCTGCCTGGATGATAATATCATCAGTATTCGCATTTTCCACGACGGCTTATCAAAGGTCCGACTATCTTTCGTATCTTTCGTAAGTCTGGATGCGGCACTGCCGGAAAGGGAGTTTTGTGGATGTCCGAGTTGTTGTACGCGGACGACGCATCGACAATTCTTACTCTTGCGTCAAAATTGGCGTCGGTGTCGGTGGTACAACGCGCCGAGTGCCGCTGATACCAGAAGGCGACGAAGCGGCTAGGCCCTGCCCCTGCTCATCGGCGTGCAAAGCGACCGACCAACAAAACAACCAGATCTCTCCAGTAGATATTCATCTCTGAGTCGGTCGAGCCCCATGGGACAATATGGAAAGGACTCGACCACGGCTTTACTCGAAAAGAATACTTGTCGACCGTTGATTATCCCAATAGCAGAACAAACTGCCTCGCAACGCGCATCAACCCGTTTGTCCCCCAGAACAGACGTACGGTCGATGACGACTTGGTCTCCCCGTTTGAGATGTGTGGTACAGACCTCGGAAATTCTTACCTGGAGCTGAGAAGACAGATGGAAGGTGGGAAGAGCGCGTGCTACCGCAAGCGCAGACGGGCCACTTTTTGTCGCTCTTTCGTCCTTTCGTGGAGCGGCTCTGATGTATTCATCCACAACGTTGTACCCATCAAGACGGTCTTCTGTGAAAGACTGCAAAGAGGAAAAGTCAGGAAGTTCCGGTTGGATGGTCTGCGACGTGCGGACACTATCTACTATGTGGTACCGTCTACCACCGTATAGGTAAACCGAGGTTTTGTCACGCACGTGGAAGCCACCAAACTTCTGCTCGAGCTACTCTTCGGCAAATCTGTGCGAGATGTTAATCCACGAATCGAAAGTTTGCGCATGCGTCGCTAGGTCTGGCCAAGCATTAAATCCGGCATCGCAGCTGTCCGCTAAGCCTTGAGGATAAGCTTTTCGACGCCACTTTTTCCCGCGCACCTCAGGCGCCTGACGACCACAGTCTCCCCTTACAATGCAGATCCTGACCTGACGGTCATTACGAAGATCTTCCCGAGCATCGGTTCGCACTACAGAGCTGTGCAAAATGTCACCTACGACTTTGTATTTGTCCAAATCTGCGGTTCCGCGCACCACTATGGACCGCTTCGGCTCTCAGCGGCCTGGTCTTTGCGCCCGGGTACATTGAGTCAGTTCTTCTTGCCATTGCTTCGAGCTAGGTATTTGCAGCATGCGGAAATCCCCTCTCCATCGTTCTTTATCTTGCAACTTGGGGTCGCAACAACGCTTACTTGCTGAATGGTGAAGCATGTGCAGATTCACGTATGTCCGGCCTCCCTGTAAGGTCTAGTTGGAAACCATGCTGCATCCGGCTTTGTGCATAGAATGAGACGTGAGACGGGCAAATCTAAGATGCTGGTAAATTTTAAGATGGCGCCAATCTATACGCAACTAACCTAGACCTTTACGGGTTCCCCACCTGTCTTACGATCGATCACTCGCTAAAGCTTGCGACTACTTGTCACTTGCAACGGTCCCAAAGTCGAATCATAGCTAATAGGACGCGATCACTGACATTTCCGCCCCTTGTTGGATTCGCACTGTCGAGACACCACGACAGTGGTTGCTTGGCGGCGCAGTATGGCTTCACTTATGGCCGTGGTAGTCCCGGATGACTGGTAGATGTCAATGCAAAATGCTACGGTTAAACAAAAGCCACGCGACATACACCCCTGCAGACATCGGGCCCGTCTCCCAGGCTGGAAGCGCCACCAAATAGGCCACTCTGCGTCTTCAGCTGTGATATTTGCCGAAATATTGGTTTTGGGTTCTCGAATGAGGTTCATCACTACATCTGGGCTTTACCACATCGGAATGATGGACGATCCTTGAGCAGATCTTAGTAGTCTGAGAGTTGATGTAAAAGCGAGATCCTCCCGACCCCTTGTCCCCCATTTTCCCTGGAAGATCATCAAGTATCATGCGGTCTCTCCTGTTATCCGCCCTTGCTGGGCTAGCAGTCGGTCAATCAAACTCCACCAGCAATCTTGCTTCAAGTTCGAGCGCATCTTCAACAACTCTCACGTCAGCCTCAGCGACTAGCAGTACTGCCAGTTCTGCTATCACTGTAGCAGCCGATGGATCTGGTCAATATACTGCGATCAACGCAGCTATCAATGCGGCACAGAACGGCGGAATCCCGACCGTCACGATTCTTCCTGGTACTAAAACGTTTGGGTCACGTGTGAACTCGCAACTGACATTAGCAGGAACTTATACAGAGGCGGTCACTGTCGTTGGCACCGCCACCGTCACATTAGTCGGTGCTACAGCCACAGCTGCCGCGGATTGGTCTCAGAATCAAGTTACCATCGCCAACGCTGCTGCTGCGCTCACGATCGGTTCCAGCAGTGCTAAAGGAGCGACGTTCAGGCATCTCAACTTTGTCAACACCGCCAGTACAGGCCCATACTCCAACACAGCTGTTCTTGCGCTGAGAGGCAGCAATATTGGCTTTTATGGATGTTCAGTCGTGTCTCCTGGCGGAATTACGGTCACTACCTCGTACGGCCTGACGGTCTTTGCCAACTCGTATATTGAGGGCGCGGATAAGATCTTCTACAACGTGCCGTCCTTGTATGTGTACAAGTCAACGATCGTGCCATTAGTTTCCGGTGCTAGCATCGTCTATTCGAAGGGTGCCACTGTCGGTAGTGCCTTCTACAATTCCACCGTCGTCTTCGATTCAAGCTCTATTCAGCAGAAGTCTGGATACACCAACACTGGTGTATTCTTAGGGGCACCTAATGCAGCAGGAGCCACTGTCATCTACCGTAATGTCGCGATGGATAGTCTCATCTCGCCTCAAGGTGTTCACCCCTCCGCAGGCACCGTCTCATCGTTCTATGGCGAGTTTGCCACCACTGGCCCTGGTTCCTATCTGAAGAACGTAGCAAGCCGCCCTTCATACGACAATCTGCTTACTGCAGACCAAGTATCGCAGTACACTATCGATAAGGTCTTTGCCAATGCATTCCCACCTTACGGAAGCTCCTCTACCTCATGGGTAGACTCTACTGTACTTTCCTCGATAGCAGATGCGGACGCGGCACAGCTGGTCGCTGCTTCGTCTTCGACCAGCGTTGTCTCTTCGACTGGTTCGCTTACGCCTTCGACTACCGCGAACGCCACCATCTCAACCAGTGTCAGCACAAGCGGCACCATCTCAGCCAGCGCCACTACAAACGCTACCATTTCAGCCAACATTGGCGCAAGCGCCACCCCGACATCTTCGGCCTGCGTTCCTTCAGCCACTCTCACAGTTTCTCAAAGTGCGGGCGCGTGTGAGTATGGCAACGTCAGTGCCGCTATTGCTGCCATACCAAACGACTCCAAGCCCTACACTATCTTTATTGGACCTGGTGTCTACAATGAACAGATCTCTATCACTCGTAATGGCAAGGTCACCTTGAGGGGCGCCACCAACTCCACTCGAGACTACACTCAGAACCAGGTCACCATCCAAACCTCCTATGGTGTTCTCACCAGCGCCAATCAAAATGAGCTGACACCCGTCATCTTCGGCAAGAAGGCGAACGATAACTCTGGCTTGGCAGTGTATAACATCAACTTCGCAAACACGTATCCACAGACGAAGAACACAGCGGCGTTAGCTGCGGATTTCTATGGCGCTAATATTGCCGCATATGGATGCTCGTTCACTGGATTTCAAGATACCCTGCTGGCGAATAAGGGTACACAAGTCTTCTCTAATTGCTACATCGAGGGGTGAGTTTGATACCTCGGGCTTTGTTCGTGCTTTCATTCATTGACTCTGTTTAGGTCCATCGATTTCATCTGGGGTTATTCAACAGCTTTCTTCCATCAATGTATGATCGTTTCCAATACACCAGGGGGTTTTATCGCAGCACAAAACCGTCCTACTGCCGCAGACACTGGTGGTTACGTCTTCGACCATTCCATAATCACGTACAGCTCCACATATGGAAACTCGTTTGGGTCGACCTCTCTTGGCCGCCCTTACTCGCAATATTCGATTGCGGTGTACACCAATTGTTACCTCGACAAGCACATCTCTGCAGCTGGATGGTCGATTTGGCAAACGGGTAATACTCAGACTTCCAATGTCATGTTCGGCGAATATGCGAACACAGGTCCAGGCTCGTGGCAAGCCACAACTCAGCGTGCCAGCTTCGCGACAAATCTGACGGCTACTCAGGCGTCGCAGTATACGCTTGAATCCTGGATCGGAGACACGACATGGCTTGATCAAACAGCATACAGTCTGGTGCCATCCTACAATTTGACAGGCAATTGGACTCCACCACCAACTAACACGACTACCGCACCTGTTAGCTCTTCTACAGCGACAATCAATGCTCACCCCGACAGCGGCTCCGTTCCCCCAACGTATGCTGTCATCGTATCTCTCGACGGCAGCCACAACGCTTCCTTCAGCAACCTTACTGCAGCTCTTGCATCTCTTCCCAACGACAACACCAATCAGACTATTTTCCTTTATCCTGGGAGCTACAACGAGCAAATACCCACCATCAATCGCCCTGGTGCCGTCCGCATCATTGGCTACACCACTGGCAACTCTGGTCAGTCATACAAAGATAACACCGTCACGATCACTTTCTCCCGCGGGTTGTCTGTCTCGCCCCTACCTGCTGGTCATTCAGATGCCGAGACTGCGACAGTACAAACTGCTTCGAGTCGAATCAGCTTCTACAACATCGCGATGATCAACACAGACAACCTTGACGGTGCTACACCTTCATATGTCACACTCGCAGCCTCCATCTACGGAAATGACATAGCTTTCTACGCTTGTTCGTTCGATGGATGGCAAGACACGTTGCTCACCGGGGCTACTACAGGCTACCAGTACTATGAGTCCTGCTACATTGGTGGTGCCATTGATTTCATCTGGGGTTACTCGAAAGCATACTTCAAGGGATGTACTATCGGCGCTAAGCGCAAATCCTCTGCTATGACTGCGCACAATAGGGCTTCCTTGTCTGCCATCGGAGGCTACATCTTCGACAACTGCCTCTTCACCACTGCTCCTGGTGTTGTCGACGATCTTACAAACGCGGTTTACCTTGGCCGTCCATACTCTGCGTATGCTCTGGTGGTCATCAAGAACAGTTACATAGACAGCCTAATTGCCCCAGCAGGATGGAAAGTTTGGAGCACCACTGATCCACGAACCGATCACGTCACCTTTGCGGAATACAACAACAGTGGACCTTCGAACTGGGAGAACAACGCTGCAGCTCGGCAGGCGTTTGGATTTGCCACCCTTCTTACCTCAGATACCTACTCACTCCCATCAGTGATGGACTCAACAGAATGGATTGATATGACCTATTGGAACTCGATCAATACACCGGCCCCGGCAGCTATCGTCCCTCTTCCACCGACCAACACAACTGTAGGCGGAAACTCTACGTACGACGGCACTACTCCCCCAGCTGGTGCTTTGATCGTCTCCAAGGCTCCAATCATTGGCTTGACTACCTACCAAACCATCCAGGATGCCTTAAACGCTGCTCCAGTCAGCAGCAAGACCAACGCTACTATCTTCATCTACCCTGGCACATACAACGAGCAGTTGATCGTCAACAAGTCTGGTACCACTATTTTCATGGGATACAGCAATGCTACAGACGACTATTCCCAGAACCAGGTCTCCATAGAATTCAACCGCGGAATCAGTACGCAGGGTACGGAAGGAAGCAACACTGATGGTGCGACAGTCTATGCAAAGGGTAACTACTTCTACGCATACAACGTCAACTTCCGTAACACCGCTGGCACCACACAGGACATTGCCTCGCTCGGCTTTGCTGTACAGAGTAGTAAGTTTGCTGCTCTGTACGCTTGCCAGATTTATGGCAACCAGGACACGCTCTCGGTTTCTGGAACTCTCTTCACCTTCAAGACATACATTGAAGGCAATGTGGACTTCATCTATGGAAGCGGATCGGCCTATTTCCTGGACTCCACCATTTCTCCAAACGAGGACGGTATCAGCATCACTGCTGACAAGCGCGCAACCAACACAACTGCCGGTGGCTTCGTTTTTGACCAGTGCACTCTGAAGGCTGCACCGGGCACAGGGCCGTTCAAAAATGTCGGTCTTGGTAGACCCTGGAACAGCAATGCACGCGTAGCATTCGTCGGTTGCTATTTCGATGCGATGATAACCCCAAGCGGATGGAACCAGTGGAGCAAGTCGTCTCCCCAGACCGAAGGCGTGTTGTTCGGAGAGTACCACAACTCTGGCCCAGGCGCCAACGCATGCAGTCGTGCGGCATTCTCCCAGCAGCTCTCCGATGCGGATGTCGTTCAGTTCCAGCTCGGCAACTTCCTCGCCGCCATGTTGAGATTCATCGACTTCTCCCGCGTCGACACCCAGCCTTTCACAGTCGGCATTGGCTCAGCCCAGGCTTGCGCTTCCGCTACTCCAAGCGTCTCTCTCGCATCATCCACGGCAACCTTGTCCTCAAGCTCTGTTTTGTCCTCGTCCTTACCCGTCGTCACCGTCTACACGACCACCACGGCCGTAATTCAGGCTACAGCTACTGCCACCGTCACGCAGGCCGATGTTACTTCGACCACCGTGCTGAAGGTCACGTCCACGGCATCATTTACTGGTGCGGATGTCACAAAGACTGTGATCGATAAGGAAACCACGACCGTGTCGTACATCTCTCCAGACGTCACCTCGACATCTACGGTCGTGATGACTGTGGACAATGGCATGACAATCACCCCGGACGCCGTCACCAAGACCAGTGTAGTCAAGGCCACGACTACAGTCGGTGGCACGGTGACCGCAAATGCGCCCACTTCCACAATCAAGGGGACAACGACCATCATCGTTGCTCAGACTGTGGTCCCCAAGCCGACCACAATTACCAGCAGCGAGGGCTCCACCGCCACCATCACCAGCTCGGTTACCCCTAAGGGTACATCCACAACTATCAAGACAACCATCTCAGTAGAGCCGAGCAGCACAAAGACCACCACAGCCAAGGCCAGTAGCTCGGTGACCGTCAGCACCACCTCCGTCAAGACCGTCACCAAAAAGACAACCACAACCGAGTCTTGCGTCCCCACTCAGGCCGCTCGCATGGTCCGTCGCGGCGCCCTTGTCCCCCGCGCAGCCGCCAGCACCACCACTATCACCATCACCACCGGCGTCACCAGCCTCGTGACCAGAACCGCCACGCTGCCCGGCTCCACCGCCCTGGTCACCCAGACGACGATTGCCGCAACCAAGGCGGTCACACAGCCCGGTGTAACCACTACCTCAATCGTAACTTCCTATGTCAAGACCGCGACTATCGCGCAGGCGGGAAGTACGTATCTCGTGACAGCGACGTCGACGCAGACCATCGGCAAGACCACCACTCTAAAGCCCTCCACAACAACAGTACTGTCGACGAGCTTCGCCACGCAGCAGCAGCTCCAGACCGTGACCCCCGACGCCGTCACCATCAGCAGTATGAAGACGGCGACGTCGACGAGCGTCGTCACCGCAGCGCAACAGACGGTTGTGATCACGCAGTCGGCAGATGTGACGCAGACTGTGCGCACCACGCTGCCAGTCAGCACGAGCACTGTGTATCAGACGGTCACGCAGGGGGGTGGAGTGGTGACGAGCACAGTGACTGCGCCACCGGGGACGAAGACGGTGGTTGTGAAGAGCACGAGTACGGTGGTGGCGGTTGTTACGAAGATGGCGAAGGGGGCGCCGGCTTGCGAGTAGTGGGTAGTGACGTTTTATACAAGTAGTTTGACTGTAGATATAAATATCTTCGTAATGTATAGTTGATTGGAAGACTAGCGTGTGTAATTGGAACACCAGAACAAGACGCTTTGGCGTGCAAGCGTCTGGTTCTGTCGCGTGTTGTGCTAATCTCTCAGCGTTGTTTACTACTCCTGAAAGATCTCAAAATGCCCTTCAAGGCTTGACGCTGTCGTCGCCTGCAGAGACTATGGTACTGTTATCGTCGTTGACGCTCAGGCAACCCAAAGCCTTCGGGCCGGTGACATCTGTACATTGCTGACCTTGACTTGTAGTAGCCTAGATCTTAGTAAAAGTATTTTCGAGTGTTCTGATCGCTCGTTCCGTATACGGAGTAGAGTATTCTCTATCTTGATGCCTTCTCTGTTCTTGAAACGTCGCACTGTGTCAACAGAAACAAGATGTAGAGCTACTGCGTCAAGCTCGTCTTGCTATTCACTTTTCCGAACCTCTTGCTCTGGTGTTAAGGGCTCACGAAGTAGTGTTTCGCGCCACGTCTTCAACAACACGTTGGTATCTTTTGGTATTTTTGACATGTTAAAGAAGGTATTGTGCGGCTTTGCCTGCAAGAGAAAGAGATGGTGATGGTGTTTTCAGAAGTCTTGCAAGTCTAAGCTTGCGAGGTTTTAAGTGTGAGAGGTGATAGAAGGAGCGATGAGATCATGCCCACTAATTAAGCCTACCGTCTGACCACAATACCACACCAGACCATGCCGCCCTCTATGCACACGGTGCAGAAATGAAAGTGTTGTTCAAGCACTGTGTTTTCTTCAATTTGCGCGATCGAACATGCCCAGACCGAGACTGATAGTAAATGACGTGTGGGAATAAGAGTCATGACTGAGGGTATGGAACAGTGATGGCCATAAGATGATACGCTTTTCAAGCTTTGAAAGTAGATGACAAAATGTGTCTTAGAGCTTAGAGAAAAAAAAGGAAAGATCGGAACCATGCTGACGCGCAACTTCAACGCATCACTGAACTTCACAGGTGGTGACAGTGCGCCTGGTGCAGTCCTTCTGGACCAAACGCAACACGATAGCCATTTACGATAGGATTTTACAGATCCCGTGGTATTCTAGAGTATGTATGCGTGACATTTGCCACATGGCCCAAAAGGCACTCCGCTCTCCACCATCCACACCCACCACCCTCCCACCACCCATTCTCAATTCTCCATACCTCTAACCCCCGCATCCAACAACAAAATAAGCTTGCCTTTCGTTTCAGTGATTATCTCTTTCCCGGGCCGTGTGACGACGCACTCCCATCCCGCCCAGTCCACCCTTGATGTAAAAACTCAACCACCACCACAACCCACAGCATCCTCCACCGCCTTGAGAAGCATGAGAACGGCAAAATGCATCGGCCGGGAATCGAACCCGGGGCTAGCCGATACTGTCCAATTGAATGGATGGCAACGGCTAATTTTACCACTAAACCACCGATGCTGGAGATGAAAGGTGTTAATCATGTGATTGATGGAAGTTGACAGCATAATGAAATATATACAGCGACATGTGATATCCAAAGGGACTGTACCAGCACCGAGAATCATTCTGAAAGTCTGGAAATTGTTGTGGGTTTTGCAGATGTGTGGTGGGGATGGTGGGGAGATGACCCACTTGGTGGGCCTGCACTCCATTCCATGCCTGACATCTGTTCGGCAGCATTGCGATGGGTACGTACACATAGTTGGCGAACAAAGCACCCGAAGCATTCTTTCTCGGTCACGATGGGCGGAAGCGGGTAGAACACAAACGCAAGCAAACAGCAGCAGTGATTATCATTTTACCAACATCGACGTCCCGATTCCTAGTTACCTGTCTTGATTTGCTACGTCTATTTGACCCGACTTTTGTTTCCACTCGGTATCATTCAAGCACACACTATCTTCCCATCAACGCGTTCAAGTCAAAAAGGCCAAGGTAAACCGCGTTTGTAAGATCGTCGACAACACCAGGAGCAGTGGTGAAGAGGCAGTTGTCGAAGATGTAGCCTCCGATGGCAGACAAGGAAGCCCTATTGTGCGCAGTCATA
>Ga0115846_100193_pt1 | contig 28993 bp, 25 predicted proteins | sample InSIn5gowninarea_2_FD_83860 | JGI IMG/M metagenome (GOLD analysis project Ga0115846, IMG submission 83860) | reverse complement strand
GACTTCGAGGCAGTCGCTTTCTTTGGTTTGAGGTCTTCGTAGTCATCTTCAGATCCGGAATCACATTTTCGTCTTTGTCAACTGCCTGATCGTCAATCCAGCATTTAGCTCCCAGACAAAGGAGCAGTTAACCACCAAGGCGAGCCAATTCGGAAGCAAGTGTGTGATCTCGGACGACTTCATGAAAAAAATTGTGGCAAAGACCGATGTTATCACCAATATTCTCTCTTTCGCCCAGCAGAAGGCTGACCAAATCCTCAAGAAATCTGATGGTAGCCGTCGGAGTCGAATGCATGACCCCAAGCTCACCGATGCCAACAAAGCAGGTACCAAAGACGGCCACATGTGTACGCTCATCCTCACCGAAGGTGATTCAGCTAAGGGTATGGCTATGGCAGGTCGAGCTGTTGTTGGTGCCGACCTTTTTGGTGTGTTTCCGTTACGAGGAAAGTTACTCAACGTACGCGATGCCTCAGTGGACCAAATATCGAAGAACAAGGAAATCCAGAATATCAAGAACTTCCTTGGCCTCCAGCACAAGAAAGTGTATACCGATACTAAAGGCCTTCGATATGGCCACCTTATGATCATGACCGATCAGGATCATGATGGCAGTCACATCAAAGGTCTTCTCATCAACTTTTTGCAGGTCCAGTTTCCTAGCTTGCTCAAGATTCCAAACTTCTTGGTCGAATTCATTACGCCCATCGTCAAGGTATACAGGGGCGATCCGCGAAAACCGACCAAGTCTAAAGCCTTCTACACTATGCCTGAGTATCTTGCATGGAAAGAAGCCCATGTACATGAGAAAGGCTGGGAGCATAAATACTACAAAGGATTGGGTACTAGCTCGACAGAAGAGTCGCAAGAGTATTTCAATGATCTCGATAAACACCACAAGGACTTTGACGTGCTGAAAGACGAGGAACACGAGCTCATCGAGTTGGCCTTCTCCAAGAAGAAGGCAGATGAACGAAAGGAGTGGTTACGGCAGTTCAAGCCTGGCACCTTCTTCGACTACTCAGTAAGGAAGATCACTTACACTGACTTCATCAACAAAGAACTCATTTTGTTCTCTATGGCTGACAATATTCGGTCCCTTCCCTCGGTCATTGACGGGTTCAAGCCAACGCAACGCAAAGTTCTCTATACGTGCTTCAAGCGGAACCTCAAAAAGGACATCAAAGTGGTGGAACTGGCAGGTCTTATATCAGGTTTAACCGCATATCAGCATGGAGATGTGTCGCTGCAACAGACCATTGTAGGTCTGGCACAATCATTTGTCGGTTCGAACAACATCAATTGCCTCGAGCCAGCTGGTCAATTTGGTACTCGACTTCAAGGAGGAGCAGATGCTGCCAGCGCTCGTTACATTTACACACGACTTTCACCTTTCGCTCGCAAGCTATTCCACGCGGCTGACGAACCGCTTCTCACCTACAATACTGACGATGACAAACAAATTGAACCCGAAACATATATTCCGATTGTCCCTATGGTCCTAATCAATGGTACAGAAGGCATTGGCACGGGTTGGAGCTCATCGATCCCTAATTACAACCCAGAAGAGATTGTAGACAACCTAAGACGGAAAATGGATGGCGAGGACTTTGTACCAATGCAACCTTGGTTCCGTGGGTTCAAAGGCGAGGTCAGTAGAGTCAATGATGACCGTTGGAAGTTCTCCGGTATTATCAAGCAGACTGCAGACAATGAGGTGGAGGTCACTGAACTACCTATCCGGGTCTGGACTCAAGACTACAAGGAGAGGCTGGAAGACATCATTAAGGCTGAGAAAATGCCATCCTTCATCAAAGATTACAAAGATTACAATACGCATTCCGATGTTCACTTCATCATTCAAATGGAGGACAAGCACATGAAGAATGCTCTAGAAGAGGGGCTCGAAGAACGTTTCAAGCTGTCAAAAACCCTGGCGACTACCAACCTAGTGGCTTTCGATCCAGAAGGCAGAATCACCAAATATGCTTCAGTGGAAGCTATTATGGAAGAGTTTTATGCTTACCGATTGCGATTCTACCAGCTTCGAAAAGACCATATGCTTGAAGAGCTCAACAGAGAACTTCGAAGATTCACTAACCAGGCACGATTCATTAGGATGATCATTGACGGTAAGCTTACCATTTCACGGAAGAAGAAGTCGGTCTTGATCGGAGAGTTGAAGAAACTCGAGTTTGATGCCTTTCCAAAGAAGCAAGATGCCAGCAAGGCCGGTGAGCTTGTTGCAACGGTGGAAGAAGAAGATGAGGATGCTGTAGCAGAGGACGAAACGCTGCAGGCTAGTTCTTATGATTATCTGCTTGGTATGCCTCTGTGGTCATTGACACAAGAACGTGTGGATAAATTGCAACGACAAATTGGTGATAAAGAAGATGAAATAAGCGTATTGCTAGAGAAGTCCGCCAAAGACTTGTGGCGTGCTGACCTAGACGAGTTCATCGCCGAATGGCGGTTCCAACTTGAAGACGAAAAGAACCGAGCAAAGCAAATTCGCAAAGGCAGACGAACCTCGAAGAAGTTCGGCACAAGCAGTAACCCAGCTGGCAAAAAGCGAAAAGGTGGTTACGATTCTGAAGATGACTACGAAGACCTCAAACCAAAGAAAGCGACTGCCTCGAAGTCGAATGTCGCCAAGAAGCAGACCAAGCTGGAATTTGGATCCCAAAATGATGAGTATGTTTCTGACCCGAAGAAACCTGGCATTCCCGTTGCCATACATCGGTCTCCTAAACAGATCAGAAAACCTTCTGACCCTTTGTTTGGCCCAAATTCTCGTTTTCAGTTTCAGAAGAAATCTGCTAACACTGTTCCCAATAGCGACGAAGCCTCATTTTCAAAACCAAAGACAAATGGCATCCATGTTGCATCGAAAGACTCGTCTGTCAAGATTGAATCCGACTACGAAAATTTACCCGCTGTTTCGAAGCCCGCAAGAGCCGCTGCCATGAAGCGGCCACAAATAGTTGACGATGCATCCGATAGTGATGACTTCGAGGAACCTAAGTCAAAACCTGTCTCGAAACCTACTCGTGTTGCCCAACCCAAAAAGTCTAAGCTCGTTAATGGCGATGATTCTCATGTTAGCGAACTCGAACCAGATGAACGAAAACCTGCTGCGAAAGCTCCTCGAGCTACGACAGCCTCGAAGCCCAAGTATGTCACCGACGAAGATTCCGATAGTGACGATTTACTAGCTGGCATATCGAAGCGACTCGTAACATCCAGCAAAGCCTCGACGTCAACACAGCCTAAGACTGTCCCTACCAAACCCGCTCAGCCGCTTCAAGAAAAGAAACCTTCGAGGAAAGTCGTTGAAGAAATCGACATGTCCGACACAGAAACGCAGGACGGAGGTACTGCCATACACGATCAGACCAACGACCCATTCAGCATGAGCAACGAAGACAGCGAGCCCGTCAAGCCCGTCAAAAAAGCTGCTGCTGCTGCTGCTGCTGCTACTACCAAAAAGCCCACCACAACAGTCAAAGACACATCGAAACACAAACCAGCCTCCAAACCCACTACCAAAGAACCAGCAAAGAAAGCTCCATCCAAACCCGCACCAAAACCACTCACACTGCAACAATCACCCGCATCAAAAGCCTACGCCAAACGTCTCGCGAAGAAAAGACCCGCAGACTCAGATGACGAAGACGCTATGGTCGACGATATCCTAGATTCGCCACCGGGTGCTTCTAACGACGATGAGGATGAAGATGAGAGTATCGTGAAACCTCCTGCTGCTGCGGCGAGACCCGCTAGACGTACTGCTACTACGGCGAAGAAGAGTTATAAAGTGCTGGAGGACAGTGATGAGGATATGGATGGGTTTGTGAACGACGACGATGATGATGATGACGATGGGGAGTCGGGGGGTTATTCGGATGAGGACGATGATTGAGTAAAGTGATTTGCTGGGTTGTATAAAACAGGTGGCTCGAAGCAAAGGTCTGGGTATTGCGAGATGCATGCATCAGTATTGTATAACAGGCAAAAGGCGCGGTATGCACCCAGCATTAGATTTCTGAACACATTGTATACCTAGGGACCTACATGTATGTATGTGTTGACGTGGACCATGATACATGGTACGTAGTTGCTTTTTGTGTTGCATAGACAACTAGTATCAAGCAAGTGAATGAACGAATAAATGAATATATGCACGAACAGAGTGACAACGATCAATAAAGCAGGCTGGCTGGTTGTATAAAACCTGAGATACTTTATGTACAGTAAGATACAAGCATACAGTGCTTTAACAACCAGTGTACCAAACCTTCTTCTCTAATTTGAAGACTGTTTGACCAGTTTTTATTCATTTATCTACCTAACTACATACTTAATCATCCAGCTAGCTGGTTAATTAGCCAGGTAGCTAAGCCCGAAAGATGAGCACCACAGACGTCCACGTACATGTCCAGTGTGTACGTACACGTGTTATACGCGTAGATAGGCGCATTGCATTGTTCATATCTGAGGACCTATCCGATGTCGAGTATCTGATATTGACTCTCTAATACCCTGTTCAATTTCTAAAAGCTACCTAGGTAGTGAATAAGATTCTGGGTGGCGTTTCGTTTTGACTTTATCTTCGGGACTTTGATAGAGGTCTTAGAATCCACCCCATGAGAAACCGCAGTTAGTCTGCTCTCGGGAATTTGAATTCGGACTCGAATTTGGACGACCGAATGAGGTTTGTTTCGGTGATTGGGCGTACTTGTTGTTTTCAACATCCGCTGAGAAGGTGTTGCTGAATGCCATGGTCTCGTCATTTGGCGCTGGTGTAGATGTTGAAGCTGATGCGGGCTGATGGGACGAATGCTAGTCGTCGTCGTCTTCGTCATCGTCATCGTCATCTCCACCTGGGAAATCAACGTCGAAGGCTTTCTGTGGTCGTCTCGGAGCAGGCTGGGATTGACGCTGTTGCTCCTCGTATACTGGTCTTGGTGCTGGCGGACCAGGGGGCTTCGCTGCTTGTTGTGGTTGTTCCTTTTGAGACCCTGGTTCTGGGTCCTGAGTCTTGAGTTCTGCTTGCTTGACTGATCGTTCGACTTCGTCTTCTGCGGCTTGTTCGCCGTATTCTTCACGGAGGTAGTGTATTCGACCTAGTTCGCCGAGACGCAGGAGGTGGACATGCGGGAATGGCGCTGTTATGTCGTGGTGGCGTACTTTTTGAATGTGGCGCATGTCGCGGATTGCGGCGTTTACTTGTTCGGTCCGGAGGCTGAGGTGTGATGGTGGTGCGGTTGTGATGGTTGGATCTCCGCCTCGGAGGGACGCTTCTGCGTTTGTTGGTGTTGGATGGGATGCGATGGCGTCTTCGGCATGGACACCGTTTGGCAGGGGTTGAAGCTTGTGTTTTTCATCGTTCAGCTTTTCCTTTTGCTCGTCTCGTTTCTTCCTGGCCTCAATATCTGCCTGCTCGGCATCATTTTCCGCTTCCTTCCTTGCGAGGGCATTGTGTCGGCCGATGCGGGATGCGAACGCAAGCAGAGTTTCGTGGTCTACGGGATTGTACTTCTTGGTTTCTTCCTCTTCTTCATCCTCGTCAGAGTCTTCGAGGATACTAGGGTGAATATCGCCTAGTTCATTGCGCAAATCAACGCAAGTTCGAACAGTGTCCTTGATGGTGTTGTTGAGGTTTTCCACTTCTGCGCGCAAACGCAAAATCTCAGTGTAGTTGTCTTGGTGTTGTTTGAGAGTAACGAGAGCGGATGTGAGTTCAACGTCGGCAGCAACTAGATCTTTAGCAGAATTGGGTGCTGCAGAGAAGGTGTTGGTTGTGATGAGGGATTGGACAAGTGTGTTGAGAGAAGCTTCGAGCTTCGAGAGTGGTTCTAGTAGTGTTTTGTCCATGATTGTTGCGAGTGCCCGTTCCAGGCCGAGTCAGATCACCAAAGGTGTTCGTGAGGAGACGGGATATCTCTTCGACGACTGACCAGAATACCGGGTCATGCATGAGTGAAAGCACATGATTTAGCGTGCTTCAAGAGCACGTTTCCCCGAGATTTTTAGTGTCAATACGTGTTAGCGTGCAACAGATCTGTGTACCTTTAACCACATTGGGTATGCGGGGTGGCGTCGTCGTACCCGATAGCCCTCATCTCTGGACTCGTGTCAAACTTCACTCAAGACCTCGAGCTTGGGGACTGACTGTCTTCGGTGGCCGCTGTTGTACTCACCTCCTGTTTTAGAGATTTACAATATTACTCGTTTTATTTTGACACATGCACTGAGTGAATTCCGGCAAATGGCAACCAAGGCACAAGCCGTAAAGGTAGGTCAGATGACTTAAACAACAGACGCGCGTAGAGGAACGAACATAAAATGGGGGATTTCCTTAAGTAACAAGTAGACGTCTTAAAAAATTGAATGCTCTTGGTGAAACACCACCTATGTACTCATACATGTATTGAATAAAACAAATTCCATATGCTCATTGTGCCTTGTGAGAGCCGACACTGAAGAATAAAAAACCAATCAACCATCAATCCCCGGCATGTGTCTTCTGGAACATGTCTCCATCGCGTCTCTCCCATCAGAACGAAGCACCTTGACAGTCATCCTCACTTTGCCTAGTCGTCTTCCCCCAGACCTGTATCCTCAAACTTTGTCAAAATGAATCTTTCAACTTCGAAGCGGACAGGCCATATCTCGTCATAATATCATTCGAGTCATGATACTATAGTCAATATGTCTGAGACTAGCTACACTTCGATCCAACGGCATCGTATTGATATACACGTCCGACAAAAGTGGCAGCGGTAAAGGTCTGATCACAGTTTGCAGTTGTGCTGCCATAGCAGTGCCACGTTTGGTCGCTTGTGTCGAAGAATACCTGGAACGACTTCGCCCCATTCAAGTTAGCAGTGGTAACGGTGTTGGCGCACTGCTGAATAGCCGTGGTACTATCGGTACTCGCTAGGAGTAATGGAACGAATGTGAGACTGTACGGGTAGTTGTTGAGTACACCGTTCCCTGCGAAGAATTGACAATAGGTTGTACTGCTGAGCAGAAAGTTGCTTGTAACAGTGATACCATTGCAGGCTGGTGTTGTTGCGGCTGCACTAGTCGTCGTTGTACTGGTCCTACTCGTAGTAGTGGTTGTCGTGGTTGTCGTGGTGGTTGTTGTACTGCTCGTGGTAGGTGCAGTAGTTGTTGTCGAGGAAGTGGTAGTAGAAGTGGTAGTCGTACTGGGAATGGTTGTGGTGGAAGTGGTGGTAGTCGTGGTGGTAGTGGTGGTGGTCGTAGTGGTAGTGGTACGAGTAGTAGTTGAGGAAGAAGTTGGCCCACTAATTCTAGTCGCGGCGACTTCCCCGTCAAGGATGCCGACTTGAATACCAAGGAGGGTATTTGATAACAGGGTACATGTTCCAGTAACAAGTGTTGTCGTATAGTCAACGGCCGTGCAGCCGAGAGTGCCTTCACATAAATTGATACAAGTATTGAGAGAGTCTATACCCGTATCGAGGGCGATGATATTAAGACCTCCAATATAGGCGGTATTAGGCAACACCGAGTACACTGCGCCATCCGTAGCAGTAACCCGCGATGGAGCCGAAGTAGTCGTTGTAGAGGTAGTTGTAGTAGAGGTGGCCGAAGTCGTGGAAGTAGTGGTTATAGTTGGAGTAGTGGTGGTAGAAGTGGTAGTGGTAGACGTGGTTGAGGTGGTGGTCGTAGTGGTCGGGGTAGATGTGGTCGAAGTGGTCGAAGTGGTCGAAGTGGTCGAAGTGGTCGAAGTGGTCGTAGTGGTCGTAGTGGTCGGGGTAGATGTGGTCGAACTGGTCGTAGTCGTCGAGGAAGTTGAAGTCCGGCCACTGATCCTAGTGGCGGCGGCCCCGAGGATGTCGACTTGAATACCAAGGATGGTATTTGACAACAGGGAACATGTTCCACTAATAGCTATTATTGGGTCGAAGTTTACCGCCGTACAGCCAACAGTGTTTTCACACAAGTTGACACAAGTATTAAGACTGTCGATATTCGTGTTAATGCTAATAAGATTAATACCTCCCACATAGTTGGTATTATCTAAGACCGAATAGACTGCGCCGTCTGTAGCAGTAACACGTGGTGAACTAGAAGTAGTAGTCGTTGCCGTAGTCGTCGTGGTAGAACTAGAGGTTGTACTACTAACAATAGAGCTCGATGTTATTGTAGATGTAATAGAGCTAGTTGAAGTCGTAGAAGTGGTGGTCGTAGTGGAACGGGTGGTAGTGGTTGAAGAAGAAGAAGTCGGTCCACTAATTCTAGAAGCGGCGAGTAACCCATCGACAATGCCGACTTGAACGCCAAGAAGGGTATCTGATAACAAGGTACATGTTCCAAGAATAGTTCCTACCGTGTCGAAGTTAATAGCCGTACAGCCGAGAGTGGTTTCGCATAAGTTGATACAAGCGTCACGTGATCCCACGTTCGTAATGACGTTGATGATATTGAGGTTGGGAACTCCTATAATGTTGGTACCAGGTAGAACCGTATAGACTGCGCCGTCTGTAGCAGTAACAAGCGATGGATTAGAAGTAGTAGTTGTTGCCGTGGTGGAAGTGGTGGAAGTGGTGGAAGTGGTGGAAGTGGTGGAAGTGGTGGTCGTACTAGGAGTGCTGGTAGAAGTAGAAGTGGTCGAAGTAGTGGAAGTGGAGGACGTTGTAGAAGTGGTCGAAGTGGTGGAAGTGGTCGAAGTAGTGGAAGTGGAGGACGTTGTAGAAGTGCTGGTAGAAGTAGAAGTGGTCGAAGTGGTGGAAGTGGTCGAAGTGGAGGACGTTGTAGAAGTGCTGGAAGTAGTAGTAGGAGCGGAAGTGGTAACAGAAGTGTCCGAAGTCGTGGTGGCAATAGTGGTGGTTGCGGTGGTGGTGGAAGAGGTGGCGATCAAAACAGCTGCGTCAATTCCATTTACAGGCTCGCCGCCAAGAGAAGTGTCTGACAACAGATAGCAAAACCCGGTCCCATCTCCAGCATCTCTGTAGAAGTCTACCGCTGTACAAGCTGTGGTACCTGAATAGCCTTCACACTGATTGATGCAGGTGTCTATGGAGTCCACTAGGAAGTGAGTAAGAACGTTGGCGCCTTCAGTATAACCAAAGTTGCATTGAACGGTATAAGCAGCACCATTTTGAGTGGCCGTATGAATACCTGCAACACAGGTGGGTGTACCTGTCACACTTGTAGAGGTAGAAGTGGTGGTATCAGTTGTCGTAGTACTTGCAGATGTGGTGGTGCTGGCAGATGTGGTGGTGCTGGCAGATGTGGTGGTGCTGGCAGATGTGGTGGTGCTGGCAGATGTGGTGGTGCTGGCAGATGTGGTGGTGCTGGCAGATGTCGTCATCGTCGTGGTGGCAGTGTTGGACATTGTGGTAGAAGCAATGTTGCTAGACGTCGTCACAGTAGTGGTAGAAGATTCAGACGTTATTGTAGAAGTGGTAGCACCGGACGTAGTGGCGGTAGTATCAGAGGTCGTGGTAGTATCTGATGTCGTGGTTGTAGTAGTGCTACCCGACATCGTAGTAGTCCCGAGGATTGTCGTGGTGGTGGTGGTGGTAGGGATTGTTGTTGTAGTTACCTAGAATTGTTAGCTTTGTCCTCACTGCGGTTTTGATCTTAGCTCACGGAAGCGGTCGTGCTGCTCGAAGTAGTGGTCTTCCTCATGTTAGCCAAGATCCTTCTAGCGTTGTTGAGAACTTACCATTGCAGAGGAAGTGGTGAGATCAGACGTTGTTGTGGAGGAAGTAGTGGCACTCAAAATGGCAGCATCAACTCCGACAGTAGACTCGCCACCGAGAGAAATATCTGACAACAAATAACAATTTTCGCCAGTGGTGTCAACATTATTATCTCTGTAAAAGTCCACAGCTCTGCACCCTGTGAAACCTTCGCACTGACTAACACAAACATCCAAAGCGTCCACTTCATAGCGTGCTAGAAGGTTAGCATCGACGTTGTACATGAAATTGCATTGAACAGTATATGCAATACCGTTCGAACCAATGTTAGTGCCTGGAATACAGGTAGGTGTACTTGTGGCGGTCGTAGTGATGGTTGAGGAAGTGGTAGAGGTAACAACGGGGCTACTAGTTGTGAAGGACGTCGAGGAAGAGGTTGTAGAGGAACTGGTGGCCACAGTGGTGACTGACGTGGTCGAAGATGTGGTCGAGGATGAAGTCGAGGATGTGGTTGAGATGATAGTGGGGCCATCTGTTACAGAGAACGTTGAGGAAGAGGTTAATGAAGTGGTGGGGGAGTTAGCCGTACTAGTTGTCGCTGATGTTGTAGTGTCAGACATCATGGTGGTGGAAGTAGTATTGGTAAAGTGGCCAAACCTTGTGGTCGAGGAAGTGGTCGAGGAAGTGGTCGAGGAAGTGGTCGAGATAATAGTCGGGCCATCGGTCATGGAGGATGACATCAAGGAAGACGTTGTAGTAGTACTTGAAGAGGTAGAACCAGATGATGTAGAGGAGGAGGAAGTAATAGAACTAGACATCGTCATGGAGGACGTGGTCGTAGCAGACGTCATCAGAGAGGATGTGGTCGAGGAAGACGCTCCATTGATCTTGATTGCGGCGTCAATCCCAAACACTGGACTACCATTCAGGTCAACAGCTGACAACAAAAAGCAAGTTCCAACAGATTGATTTGAACCTGAGCCTTGTATTACTGTATAATAGTCGACAGCTGCACAGTTTGTGTAGCCCTCACATAGGTTGATACAAGCACCGAGAGAGGCCACTCCTGGGTATGAAATGAGAATAGCGTCTATGTTGTAACTGAAGCTGCATTGAATATTGTATTGCGTGCCGGTTGAAGCTTGAAAAGGACCTGATGTGCATGTTGGTGTGACTGTGGTAGTTCCAGTGGTCGACGAAGAAGTGGTAGTGCCCGACGTGGTGGTGCTAGAATTAATAGCGGATGTGGTAAGACCAGATGTCGTTGTCGATGTGATGACCGAGGAAGCAATGGTACCAGACGTGGTTGTAATGGGAGTAGTAGTGGAAGAAGTGGAGGAACCAGTAGGGCGAGACGACATGGATGTAGAAGTAGTGACACCAGACATCGTTGTGGAGGAAGTAGTTGATGAAGTGATGGTGGTAGATGTCCTAGTACCTAGGATAGCGGCATCGAAATCAATATCTAACTCACCACCGTAAATGATGCTTGATAGCACATAGCAAGTGCTGGTTTTTCTAAAGAAATTTACGGCTGCGCAGCCGGGATGACGTCCGCATTCATCAATACAAGCGTATATTGAAATCTTTCCTGAGAGAGACAAGATGAGATTGGCGTCAACGAGGTAGTTGAAAGCACATTGAACGGTATATGCAGTACCGTCTGCCGCAACGGCAGAGCCTGGAACACAGGTAGGCGTACTTGTAGTAGTGGCAGTCGTTGTTGTGGATGACGTAGAAGAACTTGAGGAGCTTGTGCTGCTACTGGCACTGGTGACTGACAAGCTTGTGGTCAAGATGGAAGAGGTTGATAGGGAAGTACCAGACGTTGTGATGCCATTCGATAGAGGGATGCTCGATGAGCTCGTGGTGCCACCAATAAGAGTCGGGTTAATCGAGATATCAAAGCCTGAAGTGCTCATCGTCGAAGTAGTGCTTGATGTGGACGACGAGGACGACGTGGAGCTCGTACTTCCACCGATAAGTGTCGGATTGATCGAGACATCGAAGCCTGAAGTGCTTGAAGACAGAGTAGAGCTTGAAGTGGACGATACAAACGACGTCGAACTGCAGCTGGAGTTTCCTGTGCATGGGTTGAGGGTCAACGTGGGTGACTGAATGACCTGGTTTGAGCTTCCTGTCGACCAAACATTCCAATTGGATGGATAAAAGCTCCCATATCCAGTTCCAGCGGGTGTAGGTGACCACCAAGTGTCGGTACCATCGCACGGGCATACATAACGTGTATTTTTGACAGTGGTTGTGATTGTGACATCGTACTCGTATGGGTGAGCTGATGCGTGCTTAAGCAGCGAGAGCTGCAACAGATAGAGGACAAGCTTGAACATGGTTGATATGACGATCCAATGACTGGATGTCGGGGCTATAGGCGTCACTGGTACCTGGATGAGAAGCTGTTCGTGGATAGAGGTGATGGAGGACAAAGGGTCCTGGGGGTATTTCTAGTCGGACCATCTTGAGCGTTGCCCTCTGGCATCGATGGCCAGGCATCGAGTATCCCTGCCGTATCAATGCCATGTTCCAGACTAATTTGGCATCGCCGACAATGTTGTGTTGACCATAAGGAGTGACTGAGGGAAGCATTGGTACAGCTTGCAGGGAGTGCATATTGTAACGACAGAGGTATTGAGGTGCAAGTTAGATTAAGCTAGCAGAACTCTCCCAGAAAGTTTCTTGGTGCCCTGGTCGAAGTTTCTGTGTTGAGTTCGAGAGACAGCTGTCAGAAGCACAGATGTGTCTGGTTGTTGACAGGGACGTAAGCGAGAAAGGAGTTACTCTGGTGGAGTAGCCATAACCTACGAAAAAGCATCGCAAAAGAACCAACCTTAAAGACCACTTTGAGAAGGTTTAACTTGCGTAAGCTTTCGTCTTCCATATAAGTGAAACTTTGCCTAAGTAACTGGGTGAAACTTGTGCTAATCGTCAACAGAGCTGCTGTCGATAGATGAGCAACATGGACAACAACTTCTGCGTGCTCGCTGGCTAACCCCTGTGCATGAAAATCTTAGCCGATCTTTGCTGCCAAGACCAGTGAAATGAGTGTTGAAAATGTCAAAATGTCTGGTTAGTCAAGACACAAAACATGCGTGCCCACACATCAGTTGCCAGATTCTCGGTCAAGACACTAGTAAGGAGGGGCACCTCCAGTCTCAGAGAGCTACAGGTCCGAGTATGGATCTCCTGGAGTAGCGAACCCCTACCGAAGCACGACTTAGCACTACATACCTAACCTTGCCCGCCAAGACAGACGACGATCGCCAAGCCAACCTCACATATGATTGGAACATTTACGTACAGAACCTGCAATATGATCCCAGGGTACAAACACAATATGCCAATGGAAGAAGGAAAAGAGCTGGAAATGGATTGTATTACAAATACATACAGTAGGATATTAGTATAGTTTACTGAGGAAACGAAATGGAAATAATTTATGATGGATATTACATTTTCCACATGCTTCCTAAGTATACATAATGCACATACGTATAACATGGTCTCGTCCTTGTTTGCATTGACCTTCGTTGTCTCTTGGATTTCACGTGATGCCAATGTAATGCAATACCATAGAACATAATGTAGTATATGTTATGTTGTGTAGTAGTATGTTTAGGATTGACTGTGGATGGGGTTAGAGTAGAGTGCTGTGCTGTATCGAAGATAAAAGGTGTAACAAGGTCAAGGGTGAAGATGAAGATGCTATCTGTCTGATGTACTATTGTATCCATTTCTTTTTTCTTAGGGAGACTAGGTGCTCTAAATATAATATTGAACGGGCAATACGTAACAAAAGCAACGACTCGAAATGCCGTGCATACATGTACGTAGCAAATGCCACAGTTTCGTCGGCTCATGTCATCTCATCTCAGGATCATTAAGCCCACAGCTAAGAGGGAAAACGTGAGGGGTGTAGGCTCTACATTCGGAAGTACTTCACTTCACTTCAACTCCACCTCCCCATCCTCTTTCACAACAATCTCCACCCCCCGTCCCCCCTCATCCAAACTCCGTCTCCCAGCCTCAAGTATCGCAGTCGTAAGCACCGTATTCCCTACCGTCGGCAATCCTCTCTTATCAACATCCTCGACCGTAATCTTCCCACTATTAATTTTCGAAGCCGCATCCACAAATTTCTCAAAACTGATATATCCATACCCTGATTGGCCCGCGAAGTTGCCTTCCTCGTCGGGGGCGTAGCGCATGTAGAATGGGTTATACCATTTCGGGCCTGCATCGGATTCGGGTGTGGAGTCGGGGTATTTATCGGAGAGGACTTGGTAGCCGCGTTTCGCTTGGTCGACGGTTATTTCGCCGTGGGACGCGATGTAGTGGAAGCGTTGTTGGGAGTGGACGCCCGCGTTTTGCGGGGCGGTCCAGGAGGCGGTGTAGATTGCTGTTGCCCGAAGATGTTTTTTGGAGGGGAGGGTGTTGGTCCATGTTACGAGGAGGGTTATCGTGTCCTCTGTGCCGGGCTGGCAGGAGAGGGATTCGGAGATGCCGGTTGATGAAGATGCAACTACGGTTTTTGGAAGCCAGCCGGCGTCGCGGACGATCCATTCGTTTATGTCGATGTGGTGGCTGTTGAGGTAGTAGCTGATATCGCTGTCTTTGCCGGCCCAGGAAGAGAATGTTTGGAGTTGGGATTTGGGTTGCGACATGTAGCTGTACCAGTAGTTGAAGTCGCCGAGTTGTTTCGAGCGGAACTTGGCGTCGGCGTAGGCTGGGTCGTAGCGTTTGTGGTGCTCTATGTAAACTAGGACATTGGCTTTTTTGGCTGCGGTGATGAGGGCCTGGTGTTCGGATAGGAGTTTTGTGGCGGGTTTGGTGATGAGGACGTGGTGGCCACGTTCGATGGCGTACATTGCTATTGGGTAGTGGGTTGGGTCTGGGGTGAAGATTGTGACTGCGGAGCCGCGAGGGAGAGCGTCGATTGCGGTTTTGTAGGCGTCTGGATCGGTCTTGTCGTCGGCTGGGTAGGAGGTGAAGGAGACGTCCATGTTGTTGTATACTTCTGAAATGTTCTTTTGCAGGTGATTTCGGATAGCAGGGAACTTTTTACCACTGACACCGACCATGCTTAGATCACCTACTTTACCTCGTCGGCGGAGATCGAACATTGTAAGACCAACAACGCCGATTTTCTTGTCGGATGTTGAGCCAGCTCCTGTGCTTGCAACGTAGCCGGTTGTATACTCGCCTGTGCCTACCATGAGCACGGCTGGTGGAGAAGAGGCCATGACGGGCAATTGAGTACAGAAGATCGATTCAGTCAGATGGTTGTAGCAGACTTGAATGCTTGTGCAATTTGGACGTTGTGGTTAGGCAATTGCCGACAGGAACCTGTCTCCTTTTGCCAAGACTTACAGTTAAGTTGCGGAAATGTCAGTTGAAGCTGAAGTGAGAGTCAATTATGTAGACAGTCGTTGCGGTGAGGCCGTGACAGTAGTTTAAGGTGCTTTATCAAGAGTTTCATGAATAAATAGCAGCTTCTTGTATCTGTGGAATGAATATGATGTCGGCAAACGAAGGGTAGAAAGCCGCTGAGTATTCTGCTTCTCCAATACCCGACGGGGATGAATGATGGAGAACAATCCACTCTGATTGTAGTTTTCCTGTCAATTGCATGGCGACCTTGGATTTCAGCACTCTACAGCAACTTCACTACTATCGTAGTTGGCATGTTTGATTGACATTAAACTGATGTATTATGCACTAGCAGTCAGGGTCATAATAGCCCCTAAATCTATTGTATCAGAAAGTCTCTAATCCCTAACCCCCCAACACCACGCTAATACACATAAACAACCATCTTTCAGCATGAAGCGGACTTCATTCAAACTCCAGTATTTCAATAGACACTGGCTTTACTCCATTTACTGCTCGCCCGGATTCTCTTTCCACGGAGATAGAAGATGAAAGGTACGGGAATCAACAGTGCTGCGAATCCACCAGTAATACTCGATGCTGGCCCAGTTCCAATGTTGTGATACATCGGCGCAACCACAAGTGGGAAGGCACCCCCAAGACAGGATCGTAGAAAGGTATTTGCAGCCACCGCACTAGCCGCGTATGCTGTAAATGTGTCGACGAGGTAATTCAGCGCCGCCTGGAAGATCATGAAGAAGCCCATTCCAAGCATGACCAACCCAATACATGGCACAATCCAATGGAATTTGGGGCTAGAAGTCCAACCCGTCAAGAATTGACCGCCCGAGAAAAGGAAACTGCCGATCATCATGGGTGGGAGACGCTTCTCAGGTACCGCTCGGTCGCCGGCGGCGTGGTAAGCTTTGTTATAGAAGACTTGGTTCAACACATTGGCGCCACAGCCTAGAATTGCACCAACAAGGATACTCAAGAATGGCAGTTCAGCTGGCAAGGGCTTCCATCCTCGGATCTCACCGAAGATGATCGGAATTGCGCCCAGTTGCATATATAGAATGCCGTAGCAGAAGGAGGCGTATAATGCTACCAAAAAGCAGATCGGGGTACAAAGCAGCTGCACCGGGCGGACAAGGAATTTGCGTGAAAGCTCTTTGATGGAGACATCCCATTCTTCGAATTTGGCGTGAAGGGCCCAGTTACCGGTTTCGTGACGGAGGCGACGGGCTTTGTTCACAAGAAGGAGAGGAGCGTATGACTCGTCGATGAAGATGACAGCGAAGATGAGAATGAAACACTGGAGAATCCCAGTGAGGTATTCTGTCCAGCGCCAGCCGAGGTAAGGTTGTTCGACCACAGCGGCAGAAACAATTGGCCCGAGGACGGGTCCACCAACAACGGCCATAGCGTAACCAGCCATCGCAATGCCTCTGTAAGCCGGGGTATAAAGATCGCCTAGAACCCCGCCAGTATTCGTAACGGGAGCGGATGCAAAGAATGCACCAAAGAAGCGGGTGAGCATGAGTGACTGGAAATCCTTGGACACAGCTGATCCGAAGCTAAAGCAGATAGCCACAAACATTGGTGCAAGTACTGCAACACGTCGTCCATAAACTTCACTGAGCGGAGCCCACAATACTTTGACTAATTAGCTAAATCATCTAGTGCCTGGAGATATCATGACTTACAAGGTCCGATTCCAAATCCGAAAAGAAACAATGTTGTGCCCAGAGTGGCGACCTCTGATCCGACATGAAAGTGTTGCGAGATTTGTGTGGTACCAGCTGAATAGGAAGATGATGCCCAAGTGGCAGTCATCGTTACGAGGCCATAGAGCAGCGTGGTAGTAACCTTCTTCTTGGTAGGCCAATTCAACGGTCTGTATGGGTCGTCAGGCCCGTCAAAATCGACGAGCTCCTCTACCGTTGTTTGCTTGTGGGCCAAGGGGTGAGTAAAGCGTGGGATATCTGGCCGGGATCGAAGACGCGATAGTGTCGTTGGTCGTCGTGAAAGAGTTTGTGTAAGGGTCGTGGAGGTCGCGGTTTGTCGAGTCCGACTTATAGACCGGTTGAGCTCGCCGTTCGTAGGCCGGTGACCGTCGTGCCATCGCAGATCCTCATCATCAACTATGATACTCTCGTCGTCGGAATACTTCTCAACGTCGGTCGAGTCGGTGTCGGAATGTCTACTTATGCGGGAAAGAGATGGTGCATGATCTCTAGCGATAGGTAGGGCCATTACGGCGATTGATCTTGGTTAACAGCAAGCTTGACCTACTGATTAGTGTTATGCTCGGTGCAGTAGACATTGAGCAAGTGGGGATCCTTCTTAATATATACCTCCATGTTAGTCATCTTGTGCCCAAAACTTTGGCTGTGGTACGTGGCGGGCGAAGGAAGTGACGTCGCGATATCGCGCATTTATTTGTCCATAACAGTCTTTGCCCGGGTAGAACGGCGTGGAGACAGCCAATCTGAATGTCCCATTTGCGGAGAATATTTCCCACCCGTCAACCCACTTTGCCTCTTGGGGTCTGCGTCTCTCAATCCGGGATAAGCATTTCAAGCTTTGACAACTTACATACTCACTGGCATTCAGATTTACGAGAACTACTAACAAGAGATATGGTTCACTCACAAGCCGGAGCCTGAGTGTTCCAGGAGCAGCTCATCACTCGTTCAAGGCCCTCATATGTACCTATGTCAAGTCAATAGAGATAAGTGTCAGGAATTAGGAATTTGCCGATGACGGGCCTTGTTCCGGCCCGATGATCGGCATGAATCTGACGAGGCTGTACAACACAAGTAGTTACTGCAGAGCCTGCCTTTAAACACTGATTCAAAAATTTAGACGACAAATATTTTTGTCAGCACGGCCCTCAAGCGATCAGCTTTTCGAAGGGTCATATCAAGGTAGCAGCTGGTTCAATCGTATTGTGTGAGATGAACTGAGATTGCCACAGAGTAGCTCATACATGATAGAGTTGTGCGTTACGCATCGCTTACATAAAATCGTCAATCGCTTCGAATCTCCCACTAATAACACAAGTTGAGCCAAGGCCGGCTCGCGCTGTATCGCATGCTTCAACTGCAATACTATGCAGCAAAGCTTGGTTGTGCTGGTCCTCCTCTTGCACTGTTCATTTCTTTCACCCGATGTCTGACCCTGCCTAACTCCACCATACAAGCTCGATGTTCCTCAAATGCTACGTCCCACCACATCCTACATTTGCGGTCATCATCCAGCCAAGTCATATATGTTTGGAACCCTGCAAGATCAGACCCTCTGCGAGCCTCAAAGTCCTCAGCTGTTGCGCCATCTCCATGTGCGCACACCCAATTTCGATACATGCCATGAGTGACGTTCTCTTGTCGTGCTCGGAAATGTTCGATCATGGCCGCATTGAATTTGTTCCATGCATTCATATAAACTGTCATAGCATCACCGTACGTCCCCCACGAGTGCTGATCTATGTCCGAATCGCGCGGGCAATATGGAACTTTTGGTGGTCGTGGCAGTTGCAGCTCACGGAGTGTGGCTGATTGTGTGCGATGAAGAGCTTCCAGGTTGTCGGATGGTCGAGACGGAAAAGGAAGATTAGCTGAAAGATCATTCAGGTCTTTGAGACCAGTATTTGATGGTGCGAATGGTGCTGTTTGAGAGATATCATCAAGATTGAAGCCATTCGTGTTGGAAGAACGGCCATGCGTTTGCTGATCTGATGACGGTTGAGGCGATGTCGGAGACTGTTCTTCTTCTACTGTTACATGGTAAGCGCTTCCTGAAGATTCTGTAGACGACGTATCCAGAGGTGCAGGCGAATCGACATCCATTTCATCCGAGGGTGTGCGGATGGCTTCAGCTTCATGACCATTTTCGCGGTCACGCTCATTTGAGGTGCTCGGACGCCCGTCACCGAATTTCGATCTGGAGTTGTGCAGTGTTTCGCTTCCTATTTGAACTCTATCTGCAAAATCTTTTGGCAATCTCCCCGATTGAAATGCTGCCGCTTTGTTTGACATGTCATTTGAATTAACGTATCTGGTACCTGCCGCAATGTGAGGATTAGCGTTACCATTCACACTGTCTTGATGATCATCCTTAGTAGAGACATAGCTTCGGCCAGCACCTGCACGAGAACTGCGAAAATTCTTGCTTGGCGACTTTCGGTCGCTCGTATTTAATGGAGGAGGCTGAAACATATCAGCATGGTTTTCGAATGTCTCATGCCAGTCACTCGCTGAGAAGGTCGCTTTCCGTTCCTCTGTACTTGCTTCTCCATGGGAACTAGACAAAATGTCAGTTGACGTACATTGACCTCGAGTCGGTCTGTGCTGGTTTGACAGGGGAATGAAAGAAACGATAACAGGTCTTGCTTCTTCGGCAACAGCGCTAAGCTTGTTCGCTCTTCCTGGGGTCTTGGGTGAGATGCTTGAGGGAATTGCCCAGGCAGGCCACACCGGACGGGATTTGAGCATGGGAGTGGAGGGGTTAGAGTCCTCATACCTAGGCTTTGGCATGTCACTGTTGGTCGGACTATGAGTTGCAGGACCGTTCAGATTAGCGTCATAGCGGTCAATAGGAGAGGTCATATCGGCGAACGGTCTCCGTAGAGGTGTATCTTTAGGGTCTGGTGGTGGAAAGTTGTAAGTCTTATCATCGACCACACGTGTATAATTTGTATTGGGAAAATATCCTGTCAGTCCCGCTCTGTCTTCATTGGCCGTGGTGAAGAATTGGGTCTGAGGACGGCGGAGTGGCACCTTTCGTCTATTTTCAGGTGCTGGTATGTCGTCTGCATCGCTTGAAGTATCTGAGGTCGAGAAGTCGAACTTTGACCCTCCAGCTCGAGCTTTCGGGCTGAGGCTCCTGTGCCTCGGACGTGGTGATCGCTCTTCTGCCATTTTGTGAAGCCCAAAGGGACCACGTTCTTCCGTCTCTGGAACTTGCGGCGAGTTTCGGACACTGGTAGACCTCCCAAGATCGCCCGGGTTAACTTGAGTTCTCTCACCCCCTGCTCTTGCATATTTACTGGAGGTACGGTTTATATCAGGCCGTAACGTTGAATGTTCATCGGGATGGAATGATCTTGTCTGTCTCAATGGACTGACTGATTCTCGATCTTTCGGAGGTTTATGAGGGTCAATATGTGCAAAACCTCCAGCAACAGGAGGCCGTTCCCGTTCTGACCTATGAAAATGTGCATACGCTGAACGAGAAGGTGTCGTTTCATCTACACTGGTCGGCCGCGCACCGTAAGCTCTTGGATGACTGTCAGTTCTATTGAGACCGGGAAATCCAGGTGAGGGCTCGGAACCTGGGCCATAATGATCAGTACCGGCCGATCTAGGTGCGGTCGGGTGGCGGGGACGCAATGGCGATGTCGATGGCACGCCTCCTCTCATCGCGTTCATGCCCCTCAAGCTTTCCTGCCGTGCGGCTTCTTCAAACCGACTTCGATCCCATTGCTGTTGTGGTGGGGCAGCCCTCGCAAATTGAGCAAACTTGTCAGCACTGGAAGCAGCTGCGGATTGCGGTCGTCGGGAAGTTCCTGGCGGCACATACTGACCTGCACTTGGATCCCGCCTTGGAGGTGGTTGAGAACCAGACTGGGGAAAGTAGCCATTAGGAAAACCAGAGTTGGTTCTTGGAGGAGGAGCGGGTTTCTTGAGAATGCTAGTAGCTAGTTCTGAATCGCGAAGCCTGCTTAATCTCGCTCTGTCTGCATCGTACTTTGCTTTCTGACTTGGATCTCCCAGTATTTCATGAGCGGCTTGTATGGCTTGAAACTTGGGCACAACATCCACTTCTCTGCCAGGGTTGCGATCAGGATGGTACTGTTTAGCTAGTAATAGTCAGTGTTTCGAAGTTGACACCTACCTTCTCTCACATGCATACCGAGGTCACGATAGCGCTTCCTGATTACATCTGTATCAGCAGTGCTGGTCAGATCCAAATCCGCATAGTAGTCATGCTTGCAGTCGGCCTTAACCATGTTGCGCCTTGCAGATGGTGTTCAAAGGTCGACTTGTCAAGCAGGTCAAAATATGTTTGTGCCAATGATAGTCCTTCTCTTAGCTCCAATTGACATGACTTAAAATTTTGCGATCGTTTCAATATCGTCGATTCTGTGTAGGACAGCCTTCGGGAGGCAAGCGCACAAAGATCAAACGAGTCAATGTAGGACTGCTCGGTGCTTCGGCATAAGCGAAAGTTGGACAGTCCTACTTGGAACAATTGCGAATCTGCTCTTGAACAGACAGCAACGCAAGCTTCACTTGGCAGTCAGAGGTGAGACCATGCAACGTTGAGAAAGAGACGAGAAAAATCATGTAACGCCACGGCGTCTGTCAGTGCTTCTCCGTAGAGACTTTCTATTCGCCGCAATTGATGTAGCGAGAAACGTGGTGTTTGCTGCCAGTGTAGCGCAATCGAAAGCCTTTGGGCAGCCAACAATTCTTGCAGTAGTTCTGCCGCACTCAGACCTGGAGGACTCCAATGTTGATTTGAACACTTAATAAGACTTAGTACCTTCTTTCACGAGTCTTGTGCTATACCTGCATGTGACAGAACTCTTCGAGGCCTCAACGTTAGATCAGTCCGCAGTCAATATTGCAATAGAGTTGTTTACGCCAGGTGGATCCATGGATGGGGGGCTACTGTAAGGTTCACGTCGTGCATTCTGCTAAGCATGGAAAGATTCCTGCGGCTGGAGCCTGCTTCCGACCCTGGTTCCCTGCGAGGATACGATAAATACTCGCAAGTTTCGTACAGTATCTTTTCATTGTTTAGACGAGATGATTAGTGTGTTGGTTATATCTGCCTGTCAGGCGATCACTTCATTGGCTTCCGCAATTTTCTGACCGTTGACCTGTGCACGAGGTTCATCTCTCGAGTAGATATCCTGCAGCACATGGGCCATTTCTTTTAGGAAGCGATCCACCTCCTGTTCAGTGCCGACCGTAATACGCAAGCATCCAGTACATCCAACCTCCTTCCCTCGGAACCGGACAACCACTCCTCTCTGACCTGCCATGGTCTCGTACAACTTCAAAGCTGTTGGGTTGTGAGGTTGTCCCCCTTCATCCCGTGGTTTGTCCAAAATCTCGACAAGCAAGAAATTCGAGTCTGCGCCACCTAAAAACCGCCCTACACCAGGTATGCGGGGCAACTCAGCTTGTAGCCTTTCTCTCTGCTTGATGATCTTTGCTCTATTCTCCCGCATAACCTGTAAGTTCTGCTCCTCTAGTGCTGCATTTGCTATGGCACTTGTTGGGCTAGAAATGTTATAAGGGGCTTTCATGTTGTTTAATAGGGCCGCAATATCCGATGAGCTGAACGCCACCCCCAGACGGATTCCTGCAAGGCCGAATGCTTTGCTCAACGTCTGCATGACCACAAGATTGGGCCACTCTAATACCCATTCTGCTAAACTTGAGCCGTCAGGAGAGAAATCGATGTATGCCTCATCCACCACAACTATGCCGTTCCATGAGGGATGCTCCAACACTTGTCTTATAGCATCCTTTCGTATCAGACTTGCGGTCGGGTTGCCTGGAGAGCAGATGTATACCAATTTTATGGAGGGATCCGCGGACAGCTTCTCACACACCTGTTCAGGCTGCAGCGCGAATCCGTCTTTGACGTCTAGGGGCACAGTAACAATCTCGAGATCGTTGACATCGGCACTCACAGCGTACATGCCATACGTTGGTGGGCAGGTCAAAATCTTGTCTTTTCCTGGTGCACAGAAGCATCGTAGCAGTGCATCTACTGCCTCGTCCGATCCAACACCACAGAACAGGTTTTCTGGTTTCAGGATCTTATCTGTGTGGGTGTGTGTATTTCTCAGCCTGCAGAATTTGTCCTTCAGATCGTGCTGGTGCGGATCAGGGTATCTGTTTAATCCAAGAAAGTCTATATCTGCGCTGTTATGGTGTCCATTGACAGCTGTGCCATTACTGTCTAGAGCCAAGCCGGGTCCGTACGCATTCTCGTTCGCATCAAGTAGAACGTTTGTGCCGTCATCTTTATAGTCACTAGCAACGTTCAGCGCTGAACGCAATGACAGCTGGGAGTCTAACTTACTCCCGAGCACAACGATATGGGTGCAGCTTGAAGATGTTCGGTCGTGCGCACTTCGCAAGGTCGAATGGTCGTTTTTGTGACATGCTGTGACTTTTTAATTCCAATCTTACTTATTGCAAGGTAGAAATATGTACTTAATCTATACTGAACATAGAGCACTGGTCAATTTATGAGTCTTCAATAATTTTGAGACGATGATGCTCCCCGCATGAGTTGCACGATGCAATATCGCACCGCCACATATGCAGCCACTATATCCTGTGGCGCAACTATTCGCATGTGCTCAGACACTAACATTTAGGCGATTCCTCTAGACAATCATTTCTTCGAGCGCGACCATCCTCGACAGGATTTAATTCTAGCCCTCGACTTGTTGTGGCTGCTCCTACTTGTCTATTTGCTTTGTTCAAGTCAACGTAACACAATGGCTGAGAAGAAATCGGCTTACGGTGCGCCAGCCTCTGATACTGACTTCCGCAGAAAATGGGACAAAGAAGAGTATGCAGCGAAAGCAAAGGCAGAAGAAGACAAGCGAAAAGAGGAAGGACGCGCGCGATATGAAGCCAAGCTCGAAGGGAAGAAATGGCACAAGCATGTTGATTTATCAGAACTCGATGCGACATCTGCGCGAGGTTCGAGGCTTGATGTTGCAAGCATGGTTGGAAAGACAACAATGGTACCAGCCAGTGCAGGTATTGGCAAGCGAGGTCGAAGCGCCGGGTTTTACTGCGAAGCCTGTGATCTGACATACAAGGACAATGTGCAGTATATCGAGCATCTCAATTCAAAACAGCATCTAATCAACACTGGACAATCCGGCGAGGTCAAGCGAGCGACGTTACAAGACGTGAGAGACCGCATCGAGATGCTGAAAGCAAAGAAACAGCAGCGTCAAGAGGAGGAAAGACAGCTTGCTGAGCTTGACATAAATGCGAGAATTCGACGCGCCGAAGAGGTTGACGAAGCAGAACGGGAAGAGAAGCGCAGGAAGCGAAACGAAAAGAGACGGAAAGGAGGTGTGAAGCAGGAAGAGGAATGGACGGATCGATTGGGTGTCATCGCATAAATTCCAAACGTGTTATTTCATTTCTGCAATACAAACATCGACAAAGGCGTCAACCATCAAGACCGATGCTGCGTGCTCTTGTGTTTCGAGCTGGCTCTGGAAGACAACACCACAGCATCAGGCCAGTCCTTCTGTCACAGTATTGAAAGGCTTAGCTCACCAATGAACGTTAACCAAGTCTATCGAAAGTGCAGTAAGCGTCACTAAGGCTAAGATCCTGACATACCCAGGGTCTGCAGAGTTATAGACTGATTGAAGGGTCACAATAGTGCATTAACCGCAACACAACAGCTAGCCGCAACACCGCGACATCACGGCTGGGATGACCGCCTTCGGAATGTCGCGCAACGTGTTCGAAGAAGTATCGTCTTTTCAACCGGTTTCAACGAGAAACCAGGTTGCATCCAGTCTCGAGCAATGGGCAAGTCCCTCGAACAGAAATGCTATGTTTCTTACTTAGTAGGTGCATCTGCGGAAGGGCTAGATAGACAGTTGTTTTGTACATTGATCCTAGGTAAGTCTCGAGACAGGTTGTCAACTCAAACCATTGACCCTCCAACATGGTAGGTTCGGAAGTGTGCCGGTTCTCAAGATCTCACGGAATTCCACTTGCTGCATGTTCCTTTGCTCGGAAAAACTGTTGTTTGGTGGCATGTTTAGTTGCTCTTTTCAGCGTGCGTGGGCTGATTTTCCCGAATCAAGATAATGACGTCAATATCAACTCTAATGTCAACAAATCCTCAATACTGTACAGCTTCAAAGTTCGCTGCTTCAAAGCTTGTCATGAACTGAGCGTCGCTGTAAGATCCTTCTCAGCGTTGCAAGAGAGGTTCACGACCATATCTGGTAGTCGAAATAGTGTGAAGCATTCCCAAGATAGCGCCAGCGTTTAGCCTTGAGATCTGGTATATGAATTGCGGGCGGATGAACATGCAAGCCTCAAGTCACCGGGTATTGGCAGCCGCCCCTCTTGCTCCTCATCGTTTGCTCTTTCCCCAATTCAATTCTCGCACAGTAGGACAAGGCGTGCGACGTCACTGCAAGACATTTCATTCATATTCTTGCATTCCTGCACTTCGTTCTAGCCAACGAACTCTCCTCCAGCAAAACTTCGAAGACCATCAAAACCTCCATCGACATATCTACTACAGACCATATTCAGACAAAATGTCCTTCTCAAACGCTGATACCGGCAACAAGGAAGCCGACCCGTAAGCGTTCTCGTCCTTTGGTTGGCAGCATTCATACCTAATACTACAACCACAGATACAAAGCAAAGAACATCGATGAGCCCGGTGCCGAGCAAAAGATCTCCGACCTTGTCAGCTTTATCAAAAGCAGCAAGTTTGGTATGATGACCACACACTCTGCTCACAACAATGTACTCGCCTCGAGATGTATGGCTTTGGCTGGTAGCGTAAGTAGAAAACCATGACAATCGCGCTACCGCTGACCACATGATAGGAGGCTGGTGGTGTCGACCTTATGTTCCACACAAACACAGAGTCTGGCAAGACGGACGATCTCGAGAAGAGCCCCGCGATCAACATGTCCTTCTACAACAATTCTGGAGAGTGGGCATCCGTTTCTGGTGACGCCGAAATCATCACAGATCGATCTGTTGTCAAGAAGTACTACTCTCAAGATTTGAAGACATGGATGGGAGATCTAGAAGATGGAGTGCACGATGGCACCGAGAACGACCCAAGAATTGGTATGATCAAAATCAAGACCAAGACTGCTACATACGCGGTCGCTGTCGGCAACCCACTCAGTCGCGGCATCGAGGCAAGTACAATCTACAAACACCTCACCGAATCAAGACTAACCACATTTCAAATAGATGGTCCAAGGTGCAATTACTGGTAAGGCTGCTAACGTGAACAAGCTCCGTGAGATCCACGAATCCGAGATCAGCTCGTGGCGACAGTCTCACCGAGACTCTTGATTCCCAAAAGAGTATCGTGTAGCCAGTCGATTGGTTGAGGAAGCATTTGCGACACCAGCAACCGTTCTAGAGTACACACTGTCTACTGCAAAATAAGAATTCAAGTCACAAGCTCATAGCTTCACACGTCTTGTTTTGACCGTGTTGCCTTGTCTAATGAAATAACGCCCTCTTGATGGAGTGAGTGAGAGTCTAGATCGTTCGTTGCACGAAAGTAGAGACAGTGGTTGCAGTAAGATTAAAAGCACGACTCGAAGCCATATGTTCTCGTAGTACTTTTGACTTGAGATTCAGGTCCCCGTGGTCAGCATGAAAATCTAATTCTGCGTCTAGCAAAGACTCATGTCGTGATCATGTGGAGCTAGAATCGGGTAGGAGGGTCCATAGCCGTGTTTGATATTCCAGTGAGCATGCGTCTCCTCGCGCTTTTGTGTAACTGTACGTGTGGGTGCATCCGATACCCCCTTCGATTGGTATGAACGTTCTCGATGGTACTTGAGGCGACTTGGTAGAGCTTTTGCACATACACATCCGATTACGGAGTACCAACCATTGAAGTTCCGAGCACCAGGGGTTGTGCTCAGGTTAGCGTGTTTGAAACGCGGTACGATATGCCGCCCCGCGACTTTCTGATTGGTCAACCCAGACGTGGGTAAGTCTCGTAGTAGACTACATTCGATGAAGGCTTGGATAGCAAATGCCTGCCTAGTTCTTCTCATACCTCCGCTACCACAAGAAGCCCTCACCATGGGGAAACTTGTGGGATATCGATTTTTGACGTCCAGGATAGAATACAGCTGCACAAGCGCGCTATCGGTTGTGCTGTCCATTGCCCAACCAGTGGTCCAAGCTCAACTTGACTCAACTTTCAACCTGACTTGCCACGAGCCAATCAGTTGTGACTATCACGCGTTGTGAGATCCGTGTCGGGACTCACCATGCAGGAGTTGACTATACCAGGGTGATACTTTTCTAACACCTGTCCAGCTCTACCCGTTCCATATCAAGGGCAATATCGAACATTCTTGAAGATGAAGGCAAAACCGGCTTCATCATACTCCTTCGTGTGACTCAACTTGACATTCATATCTATTTCATTTCATCCTTGTTCGATCGCTGGAAGATCCAATTCGTTTCAATTTCCAACCTTTTGTTAAGCGCAATCTCATTCCATACTCGTCCAGATTTCAATTCTTTGTTTGATATACAGGGCCACGTTTCATACTCCCGTTTGCTCTATTACCTTGAAAGTCACTTCGACCTTACAAACGAGCAGTCTGCTGCCTTCGAGAATACTTAAAGACCTGTCTTTGGGTAGTCAACGTCCAACACTTCTTTCAACCTGATCTTCATATTGATCTATTCAATTTCCTCCAGATCTACAGTAGCAAGGATTCTTGACTGCAAGATAATCTCAATATCAACACTACGCACCAGACACAGCCCACATCTCTCCAACAAAGGTCGAATTTCGTCCTGCACAAGCACAATATATTAGTCTCAGAACACTTGTCCTATCCTCACGACAAAAAGCAAAATGTTGGCACTCAAGCTGATCCTCCTTCCACTCTCTATCCTCCCGGGTAAGTCTTCACCAGCCTCTATTTGCATTCCAGACCGAGTCCCATCCAACGATAAGCCTGGAGCGCCCTACTACCCATTGCACCTCAAGAGTCCTTCAGTCTCAAACACTCCACAACAAGAACCCCAAGCATCATCTAGAAATCATGACAACCAAACCAGCAAACAACCCCACAAGAAGCACTCAAGCAGTCCTACTCTCAATACCGCGACCACATCCACACCGCACACTCTCTCCATTCCCTAACCTTCACCATCCAACGAAAGAAAACAAACTAACACCCCCTCCCAGTCCTAACCCTCTCCGCCGCCCTCCCACCAACCGCAAACGCCAACGCAATCGCCATCGCCAAAGCCGCAGGTATCCTCGCTCCCCGACAACAATGCACCATATCGACCGAAAGTTGTGATCGAAGCTCAGCCTGCTGCTCCGGTTGCTGTGGCGCTGTGACGTTGCGGTGCAGCAATAACTCTGCTGGGGGTTGTGTTGATGGTTAGACTATCGTATGGTTGGATGAGACACGTTTGGGTTGGGTTCGACAGGGGTGCATATGGGGTAAGAGGGGTGAGGGAGGTTAGGGTGCTTGAGAAGTACTGGGGTTTATGGTGGTTTTGTACACGGAGTTTGTACTGCGCTACATATATGGCATGGACAGTGAGATCCGGATGGATCGTATTGTGCCGGGATGTACTTCAATTGGCGCCCAAAGTGAACGGATAGGCACAGCTTCATAGCAGCAGGCTATGTATGGAAGGGAATGAACATGCACTTCAATCCATGATCCAAACATCTTTTTTTTTCCTTTCTTTCCTGCTTCCTGCATCTCACTACCACTCTGATGGAAAAATAGAATCGACTACGCCGCCATCAAGCAGATGTGCACCCTCCACCCGTCCTGCCATCCATTGATCCGTCTGTCGTTGATCATTTCAGCTTCCGTGCCTTTCGAAAACATGACATTGCAAACGCACTATTCTAGGGATTTGATTGGTATAGCACTAAGCGACATGATTGTCTGAGAGGAGTGAAGGTGCCTAGAAGGTAGTGAACACAGACGAGCATGAGAAGGAATGATTTACTGTGCTTTTGGGCGGAGGATTGGTGAGGGTTCATGTACTTACTACATGTACCTACCTACCTATGTACCTACCTGCCTGTCTACTAGCCGACCTGCACGATTCTGTGGGTGCGTTGGGATTACTGAAGGGCATGAAGATGGTGCAGGA
>Ga0115846_100241_pt1 | contig 29008 bp, 41 predicted proteins | sample InSIn5gowninarea_2_FD_83860 | JGI IMG/M metagenome (GOLD analysis project Ga0115846, IMG submission 83860) | reverse complement strand
CCCCTTCCCCTTCCCATCTTTCCATCCACCACCACAACTCTTCCTCCCATACCGAGTCCAAACACAATATCCGACCACCAAATCCTGCAACACCTCTTCCCCTCCCCCTTCCCCTGCATCCTGCTCATCAGTAACCATAACCATAACACGCATCCGCTTATCACATAATCGTCGTTTCATAGCAAGGTGTTCATAGAAATACGTGTCCCAGGGATACTGAAAATATCGGGGTCGGAGCCAGAAATAGATTGATTCATCTTGGCCCGAGATGGTGCTGAGGTGGGCGAGACGTGAGAGGTCGGGGGGGAGGGCGGGGCGGATGTGCATCTTCGGTGATTGGGGTTGTGGGTGGGGATGGAAGGGGATGAGGGTCAGGGGTTGCTGGATGGGAGGATGAGAGGGGATGGTGGGAGGATGAGAATTGTACTTGGGAAGGTTGCAGGGAGTGAGAGGATTTTGCAAATTTGAAGTTGAGTAAGAAAAGTAGTGTTTGAGGGATTAAGTGAGATTAGAGATTCTAGAAGACCGAGTGAGAATCTCGTTTTGATCGGAAAGTGGCGTAGTATTTTAAGATCATAATTCGCCAATTATCGATTGCAGATATACAGTACCACACTCCCTTTCTGCTCCCCGCGTTTCTTTGACTTCCAAGTTTAATTAAAGGTTAAAGTCAAGAAAAGCTCTAATCCGATCCAAATGTCATATTAACACCACGAATAGAACTACACGACGTACTGTACCCTCTTTACTAAGCGAGTCCTACGCATGAATATACTGGGAAAGCTTTATGCTTTAGTGACGATGGAGTATGGATGAGTATGGAGGAAGATGTGTGAAATGATAGTTGTAAATAGAGGTAGTTCTAACCAGAGGACCCTATATGATGTGCCCTTGATGGGAGGCTGAGGTAGTGGGAGGGAAGTGGATTTATAGTAAAGTGGTTTCTTTTGGAGCTCCTTCTTGTTTTTACAGGGCATGTAGCATCTGTGGGATTCTATCGATGCATTGGGTAGTAGTGACAGAATGAACCACACAACTTATTGTTGTGTGATGATTTCGCAGATAGGAGGAAGGTATGATGATTTGCGACGAAGCCATCCCTCCGAGTTTTCATAGTCTCATAATGCTATTTATCATACACTCTATATGCTAGTGCAACCCATAAAGCCAAGGCTCGATGCTGCTTATGTAGACCCAATATACAACTATGTACATATTACTATCCAGACCGAGATCATTCTCACAACTCCAAAAGGCGTTCCCAACCCAACCTACCGCGAGGCATTCCCAACCACCATGACACACCCCTATTCATCCTCCTCCGGCCGTTTCCAACTCCCCATATAATGATGCGTAAGCCTAATCGGACCCCTATCCTCTCTATAACTCGCCTGCGCAGCCGCGAACGCGACATTGGGAAGAATCAGCACATCACCAATGAGTCTAGGGCTCTCGACATCCGAAATATTCCTATCATCCACCACAGTTCCCAGATCCTGAGCCAGACTCCTCAAGATCGCATAACTCATATGTTTCGGGCCCGTCGTGTCGATGATATTCCCATCGCCCAATTCACCCAATGTATCGACCGTCAGGTCGGCATAGCTGCAATTGTGCTTCTTGCGCAGATCTTGGAACATTCCCACGATCTCGTCGATGAGGAGCTGGAGGTGTTTGCATCCCGGCTTGGCCATCAGTGCCCAGTTGGTGAATTGGGAGGCTAGTTCGCGTCCTTCACCTCGCCATTGGTAGTCGAATTCCTGACCGATGAGTAGACTCACTTTGCCGTAGTATTCGGGTGGAACCCATTCCGAGATGGGACTGTCGCTCGATACGTCGATGTCGGCGTAGACGCCTCCGTCGGAGAGGAGGACGAGGTAGCGCAACATGTCGAATTTCGCGATCTTGATGTTTAGTTGCGTGTATAATTCGACGATGTCGGGTCGGTGCGCGAACTTGGCGACTACGAAGGCGTCGGCGGAGCGGTCGGTCAGGATCTCGTGGCGGAGACTGGGGTTGTGCGTGAACCAGGTTTGGACGTATTTCCATGTTTCTTGAGAGATCAGGTCGGGTGCTGTTTGCCATAATTTGTAGGGGAAATCGAGAGAGTATGAGGGTGTCGCTGATGGTATGCTCTCATTGGATTTCGTAGAGGAGTTCGTAGTCGTCGCATTCCAGTTCGGAGGTGCTTTGGGGAGGTCCTCTAATAATTTTCCTTGGTACGGATTATCTTCCCCCGGGGCGAAGTATGTCGGAATACGCTCGTCCTTGGCTGGTGCCTGTTCACCAACTCGCTCGTCCTTGGCTGGTGCGTGTTCACCAAATGCTTCGTTCGCTTTAGTCTTGGCCCAATCTTTGATTTGCGAATGGATATTGGTCGGCGGTAAGGGATTTCCTCGAAGTGATAGCCATAGAGCAATTAGGGTCGAGATGCTGATTATCAAGACGAGCCTCAATACTCGAGGATTGAGCGATCTGCCCAGCATGTTGACGATGAGCCTCTCATTGACGAAAGCTGGGATTTTGGGGCGTGGGATATCAAAAAATCCTTGCCGTGTTGACTTCAGGGCTTACTTATCAGTCTTATACTTCCCACACTTCCTTAGTAGTAGTGGCTTATGAGCACTGCCGGGCCTGTTGGTACGAGGCGCTAGGAGGCTGGCGAGATTTCTTTTGGACAACGCTTATGACTTGTGACCCGTGACTGTGACCTCGGACGGGACGGGCATGGTGGTCCTACCCTACTCCCGAATTTATCGTAACGGTCAGCTGAAGGCGTACTCCATGCGGTATACCGTAACCCCCTTGAGGATGATGATACTGTACTACTGTATTCATAAATAAATAATGAGGTCCTTTACTGAACGCGCTCTGGAAGGGCCGATACAGTACATCGGTACCGAGAAGTAGCTGAAAGTGTTGCGCTGAGCCCGTCGAAGGATTCTTCAAACTTCGGATTAGGGACGAGCTGAGCCTGCTTATATTTGGAAGCCTACTATATCGTTATGATAGGAAAGCTAAAATGCCCAGATTACATTACATTGGACGTACAGTCCTTTTAAGCTTTGATTCAACGAGATATGATACTGTAAGACATGGATGGCACCACTCGCAGGCTTGGAAGTCAGGCTACTGCCATTATATTGAGAAGTCTTGATACCGTCGATACCGTATTTGTATTGCGGCTGTACAAGTATCTGACTAATAATAAGACAAAGAAAGTAGCTCATTGGGGTTAGCGGACAGGCATGTGGCTCGGATCCTCCCAGTACTAGTCCACTCCATGTTTTCTGTCTTCGCAAGGCTGACAGCGTCAGAACAAACTTATTACTTCGATACTTGTAGTCAATACACCATACACCATAGCAAACCTTCGCAAGCATGGGCTCAGTCGTTCTTCCCCATCTTGTCAGCGGTTGGCATGTCGACCAAGCCATCATGTCCGAAGATGAGCGACTCGTAGTCATCCGCTTCGGTCGAGATTGGGATCCTGATTGCATGCGTCAGGACGAAGTACTATATCGTAAGTGGTCCCCACTACTTTGATCATATCTGCCAATTCACACCTTCCCCACAGGTATTGCAGATCGCGTCAAGAACTTTGCCGTTATTTACGTTTGTGATCTCGATCAAGTTCCCGACTTCAAACAGATGTATGGTTAGTAACAGCTCCTCCCCAAAGTATGTAGGTAGTAGACGCTGACTGGATTCCGTGCAGAACTCTACGATACCGTTACCCTTATGTTCTTCTTCCGCAACAAACACATGATGTGCGATTTCGGCACGGGCAATAATAATAAGTTGAATTGGGTGCTGGAGGATAAGCAGGAGCTGATTGATATCATCGAGACCATCTACCGAGGTGCGAAGAAGGGTCGGGGTCTGGTCGTTAGTCCGAAGGGTATGTCTGCTTCGTCCACCGGTCCGAGAGCAGAGTTGACATGCGATTCAGATTATTCCACCAGATACCGCTACTAGACGCTATCAATTGAGGGTGGTCGATACTGGCTGGAGCTCAGACTTGATGCGTTGAGCAGAGCACATGGAAGGTTGCTGCGAGTAGAGTATAGGAAGCAAAGGGTTGGTCTCACACGTTAGACTTACTTATTGAACCTTGAGATGCTAATGCGAGACCAAGATATTCCCGATATGCTGCCAAGCTCGTGACTGACATTGATGCTGCTTACAGCGCTTTCAAGCTTCACCATGAGCAGACTCGTGTTTCAACCTTTTGCCTTTACTTCGAAAGGCTTTCTGTGTTCCACCCACCGATGCCGTAGTCAACTTATCAGGCAATCATCACAGAAGTGCCCTGCGATGATTCGTTTGGTAATGTTGAGGCCCGTGGCATTCAACCTACTCTTCCGTACATTGGCTCGGCCTTTGTTGGACAAGTCTATATCCTAAAGCCTTGTTTCGATAGGTGGCTTGCCTGCATGACTTGATCCCGTAATCCACCCGGCACCATACTGAGTGCTAGAAACACTACTAGCATTTCAAGTCAGATACAGTGCCATGTCTACTGTCGACTCTGACCAGATAGGCTAATGAGTGCTGCGAACACACGGATAGTCACATTGAGAGCATGCTTCAAGTAAGCCCGGAACAACCAATATTCACTCGAAGTAGGCCCCTACAGCTCCTAGCCTCAACATGGAAGACCATGAGAATCTCAAGTTATATTCAACTATTTACCCGCTGTTGATCAATCATTTGGAGCTTCTTCCATTCTCCTTACTCAGACAACCGCCTCAACCACCATACAGAAGCTGGATGTTTCACTATGCGCCAATGGTTCTATATGATACACCTCAAGACGGTCGTGCACGTTGTCCATAAAATGTCTCGACCTCTGCATTTGAACCCGCGACTGTTTCACCCGGAAACATTTCCATACTCAATAGGTACGCAAGTAAACCTTCAACATCAACATGCCTGATCTCATATTTCTTGAACTCTTTCGCCAGATTGATCATTCGATGCAGGGAAATGTTCAGATCTTTGGTCTCGGAGTGCGTCGCAAGTTCTTTCTCAACTATGTGAATCCAGCAGCTGCCAACACACTCCATGTCCTCCTCTGCCAAGACTCCAAAAGTCGAGAAGGCAGCTTCGACAAGAAAATACGTGTAAGAAAGCCATGCACATGTTTGAGACAAGATTGCAGAGCTTCTTCTCGGACATTTGTCTGCTCCAATACAAAAATATTCATTGTCCAAACCTGATCCGTCGTCGGAATCGAGCTCGAATTTGGAGCTTCAATGACTTCGCCGCAGAATTGGTTCTGGGGAGATTGACTGATGCACAGTGTACTGTAATGTTCCAGAACCCCGATGAAGAAGAGGTCATCGAGCAGGCGGAAGTTTTTTTGAAGAACTCCTCGCTGAATGTACACTGGTGCACTCCAGTTCTCTTTACTGGGCTCTGCCTGCTCATCATTCTCGAAATGTGAACCCGCCTTTAACTGCACATCAAGTCCAGCCTGCTTATTGCGAAATTTCAGACGGCTGTGTAGGGGTCCATTCACAAGTCGGAGGAGGAAGTCTGGATCGTGGGTACGTGGTTTGAGTACTTCTTCCTGTCTTTAATAGCCATCCGTTTCATTCAAGACTTCCTCTGTGATCCATTGATGTTGATGACCGGGACATATTATTGGAGGTATTGTAGGCATGGGAGGGGAGGGCAGCTGGTTGGGATCTTGAGTTGGAATACAAGCCCAGTGGTTTCAAGAGATGGGAGCTTTATACTGATATCATCATAGCTTCATAATGCTGTGATATATTATCATGCCAGCGAATTTCATATCTATCATGCTAAGCCTCAAGCTATAAAAGTTGGACAGCAAATATCACCGTCTCTGGATGATATACGTTGTCTTCTATCGAAGTATCATAACACGCTGTGCAGCTAATTGTTAATCTTGACCACATATTCTCAATCAGTACTTCGTATAGCCTGGTTCTGAATAGATAGTGTCTACACGAGATAATCATTGCAATGATGTCTTATGGACAATACTTCAGTGCCTCAAACCTCTTGCCATGGACCTGATTGTGGTGGTTGTGATGAGTGCTGTGATGATGCATAAACCGCTATTAAGGGGGGTATTGATTCATGTTTGTTTCCATTTAGTCTAAAGGGGAAGGGGGGGGGGAGGGGGAATAGTTGGTATGAATAATATATACCATCCAATCTGTGTACATCTGATTGTCAGTCTTTACTACATGTCCTTACTACTATTTATAATCTGTTTCCGGCCAGGCAGTGTGTTTACTTAAGATTAGTACTGTAAAGATGTACTTTGAATAGCATTTTATCCTGTGCCTTTATCGTGACCTGATTTTAGTCGTTTTGACGAGGCTGATATATAATACTTGCACTGCCATCGAAAGGGGGTATTTAAATCATGTTTGTTTCTCTTGAGTGTAAAGGAAAGATGAATATGTCTGGTATGAATAATGTATACCATCTAGTGTAGGCGGACTCATTACTCTATTACATCTCCAACTTATTCTTACGGAGTGCGATCTTGACGGCTAATCGTGGACGGCATTCATCGCTCCTCTTGGCCAAACTTACTCAAAGACTAACGAATCCTCAAGAGAATATCATGGAACGGCCATCTGTGATGTTGAAGCTTTCTGTATCTTCTCATACGGTTTTGTCTCCTGGGCTTCGAAAGGGGTGGAAATCGGACTTTATAATCATGATCAGGGTTGTGAGACGAACAGTAAAGTCGTACGAAGTCGGGAAGCTTTTTTGGTGTTTGTCTCTGTTGTGATGGTTGATAGCTCTGATTGTAGTCGAGAGTACACAGATTCTCATAGACTCCGTTTTGTATACAGCTCAAATTCTGATTGTATACAAGATGACGGGTAGAGTTATGAGTAAAGAGGATGTGTATATTATTGTTCAGCTTGTTATGAAGTCCAGTTGTATACTTTGTATCAGACAGGATTCCAGTCAGCCTAGAATTGAGTGACCTTTCTCCTCTTTACTGTGCAAATTGTTGCGGATGCAACGTGATGGCTAGTCAAGTGACGGATCATGGTCTTGAATCAATTTCTGTAATTCGATGGTTGATGGACTTCCGCTGCAGGAGCTGGGGGGTCAATCATTTGCCCACAACACGGTGCTGCATTTAACGGCCATCGACATCAGGTTGCGTGAGCTCGTGGTGCTTGAATAGATTACATTCAAACATTTAATATGCTACACCACCAACGTCAAGCGAAGCATCAATCCAAACTAGACGGCCTCAACGGTAATGAAACCGTCCATTCTTTACGCTTAAGCAAGCGTTTCCTTGCAGCAAGCATTTTATTCAAACTCCTTCAAACCTATTACCACAAAACATCTGCAAATTCAAGCTATATCTTTGTAGCTGACTGTCATTCACATGCTCTATTCCCAGTCTCGCGAATTCACCAGGCAACAAACCTGGTTGCTCGATACCCAGACCAAGCATCTGAGTCTGGAACAACTTTGGGAGCTCCGTTTCGATTGTATAGCCCACTTTTAGCCAAGCTAGGCCGTATGGTTGTATATTGAGGTCCGTCAAATCATACATGCAATTGCCGCATGAAAATATGAATAGGATGTGAGACACTGTTTTTTCGAGTAGAATCGGGAGTACTTCTCGGACTGTGACATCCAATACCAGGTATAGCTCTGTTACAGTTTTTGATTCAAATCCTGCTGATGACTCAGTAACTCTCATATGAGCAACTTGATCTGCTCGGGCAGAGTTGATTAGCAATCACCAGCCTGCCGAATCGTCCTACCATCCCAGAAAAAAACATCTTGTCGAAGAAGTGGAAATATTGACAAATAATGTATACCCCGTCAACTCTCACGTCGAGAAGCTCCTTGCTATCGGGACCGTCTGTATCGAGTTCTAGTGAAGCTAGCGTTTGGATGTCGAGAAGGGACTCCCATCGAGTGTATTGATGGCTGGGTAAGTGGTGCTCTATAGTTGAGCGAGGGGTGTAGGTCGTGGCTGTAAGGATGAAGGATCTCTGATGTTGCTGTGTCTATCTTCTCTAGAACAGCTGGGGTCAGTAGACCGGGATGGTTGTGGGAACATTGATGATGATGCTGAGGCCATTACTGGGTGATTTTGAGGTGAGTGTGCAATTTCTGAATTTCAGGTTTGGGATTGGAGCTTTAAAATTCTACTATTAATTGCCGGTCTCGATGAAGTGAGTATCTGTGGGACATATATTTACCAGCATCTACATTATGTTGTTTGTCAACATCGTGGAAGTCGATGATGTGAATGTCAAATGTTTGGAATACGTCGTTTGTGTTCTGGTCATTTTGCGGTGTGAAGCTGATTATCAGGCTTCAGAGCTTCTTCTATTTTTAAGAAGGGGATTGTCAAGCAAGAACGGTGGCTACTCTCATTCATGTGTGGGAATTACTTCTAGCCCGTAACATATTGGGCCATTCTCTCATGCTTGGGTCATGACTAGTGGAATTGGCATCACATTATTTCATTGTTTCATTGTGGCTTTCAGCTTCCGGAGGCCGAAATGGATCTTGCGGTGGTGCTGAACAACCTTAGGAATATTCCCATGCTACCCCAGATTCTGCTGGCTCTAGTACCATGATTACACAGCTGAAATTTAACAATGTAATAGCAGCCAGGCTTACGCTCTGGCAAAGGGCCGTGAATGAGAATACAACTAATTGAAAGTTTGATTGCTGCAAATTGTTCGCCCGAGACAAATCAAAGGGACAATCGTTTATCTATCTGATCACGTACATGTCAGATCCAGCAGAGCAATTACTTCGTTTCAAAGGATTCCTCGTTGGACTGAGCGTCGATATCAGAATGCTCGACCTTGTCAACCTGAGCAGCTGAAGGACCTTTGTTCAAGTCTTGTAGCAGTTTCTGGACTGCACCCTCCGTACCCTGAGCCTCGCCCTCGACCTTTTAGACATAAGCATGATTCTTGAAGATAGATTAAATAGGTGTCTTTTACATTTCCACCCTGAACGTTCTTGACCCAGCCCGTCACGCCATACTCAGTGGCTTTCTTTTGAGTGAAAGACCTTGTTGGTTAGTATCCAATGCCTTCTAGTAAATTGACTTCTTACCTATAGTTCACACCTGTTTCGAGGTCAACATTGTCAGGGGCGATACCTGACTTGGAATTTACCTACCTTGAACTTCCCCCATCACTCGGAAACTGATCTCGAGGTCAAGTCAGCATACCTACCATAATGCCCTCAGACGGGTGCTCGACATACGCGTTTGCTCATGATGACGCCAAGGACTATGATCAATCTGTTCACTGTAATGGGAACTACCGAGTAATGGGTTTTGTATGTTGGTTCCAATGCTTTGAGGTCAGTAAGTGACTTCGATGATTATTGTAACGCCGACTTGGAGTGGCGCATACTGGCAGAACATGGCTTTCAACCGAAAAGGGAGGCGGTCCCACAATCATATCACGTGATCTGGAAGTCTCTCCGCGTCTCGACATCGCCAGCGCGTCAACAAAAACAATGTTTCACTATCATGCAGGCACACGATGCACGAATATACCAGGCTAGTCCGACCATCATTTGACTCAAAATAATATGCTGACGCCCATTTAGGATTTTGCTACAGAAAGCTAATGCTCGCAAACCCATCACTCCCAGAAAGTCGAACGAGATCTATGTAGCAATTCTCCCTCCCCATATTTCACCCCGTCAATCGCACTCAACTGATTTCCAATGGCTGAAAGTCAAGAGGCACATTACTATTGGGGAGGTGAAGAATGCACACATCAGAAGAACCAAAGTTAAGGTGATCTTGATGTGTGGGGTGGACAACCCAGACGAGAGCAAGAGGGTCTCAGAGTTGCCCCAGACTTCAGGAGCTGTGGTAGCATTCTGGACCATTATCGACACCACCAAACGTGTACCTCTACAGGACATCAAGTCAGAAGTTCTCAATGCGAGAATGGGTGGACGAATTCCATATAACCCAATTTCTGCGTTATGGCCACCACCAGCCTCCCGTGTTTCTCTATCACCCGAGAAGAAAGTCTCGAGAGCCTACCGGAACTCATTGTTTCAAAGCCACTCGCCTGAAAAGCAAGTTAAGCCGGAACCTTGTCTTGGCAAACGGACCTCCAATTACGCGGGCTTCGTCGATACTGGCGCTCCTGCAGCCAAATTGACTGCTCAGGAATTAGCAGTCAAGACATCTTTACCACCAGACATCGAATTGCACGTGGAAAGGATCAAGAAAGAGTATCCCGACTCAGACCTTCGGTACATGAGGCCGTTCGGGCAGCAACCTTATTGGCGCTGTGTAGACTGCCCAGGATCCCACATCCCAGCAGTGCCAGGCCCTCGAAGCAAAGGTCAGACTCTGCAGGATCATGTACTCTCTGCTCAGCATCAAGGTGCAGTAACGAGGAGACTGGTCTTGAGCGGGAACATCAATGACCCGTATGGCAGTGGTGCAACAAAGACGACAAGTAGTAGCCAAGGATCATCAGCTAAAATACTTGGCTCGCCAGCTGAGGTCAAGTCTCTAGTACCTGCTAATGCTGTCGAATTTGGTAAAACATGGAATCCGTCACCAAGTCCATCTTCCATAAAAGCAGGAGTCGCAAACATCGTGGAGACGACCCATCACACCGGGCCGGCACGAGATCAATATCCCAGCGTCATATCGAACGATTTCAATTTCGAATACGATCCAGTGTCTAATACTCTACAATCAATCGATTGTGATACCCCAGCGCAGATAAACAATCCCACCGTCATATCGAACGATTTTAATTTCGAATACGATCCAGTGTCTAATAGTCTACAGTCAATCAATTATGATACCCCAGCGCAGGGAAACAATCCTAGCGTCATAAAGAACAGTCTCAATCTCGGTCTCAATCTCGGTCAAGACTCAGGCTCTCAACAAGCGAAGCATAGCTCATACTCTTCACCTTACGGCAAGCAAACTGAGCTTTCGAAAGCAAGACAGAAACCTACTCTACCGAAAGGTCTTTGGCGTAACGACATCTTTGACGACGTTCTGCAAGATTTCAAGAACGAATATCCTCAGGCATCGTTGATGCCAATCAAAGACGGACGCGGCAAAACGGGTCCTCTGATATACTGCAAGGACTGTGGATTTGCTACGAAGACTGACACCTTTGCGACTGCGTTGAGTGTCAGGGCCTTTGAGCAGAATCTGGGTGCTCTTGAAGATCATCTCAGGTCACAAAAACATTTGGACAAGTACAACAAGTCCAGAAGGAGGACTGGATGATATCACGGCCGTGGGTTCATACAAGTGAATGAGACATCTGTATCCTCTCATGTCTGGTCAGCGCAAGCATCAATTGCTCAGCATGGTATGTCACTATTACTGGAAGGGCGAGGTAGTTTTTGAGCGCGGGCGGAATTGAGCTTGATCCTTATTGTATGAAAAGACTTTTGAAGCATGGAACGTCTCCCTTTAAGATATGTCTCTCTGTCAAGATATACCGGTTGGAACCCACTTACGATTCCTGTTCATCCACACTTCCTTGACCGGAATACCTATATGAGGCTGTGACGCCGGACGGCAATGCATCGTCAGGCCTACCCCAGTTCAACGTCACCTCGCACAACGCGATCAAGTCAACTTTTGATTCTCCAAGAAAGCTTCATCGATTTGTCAAGGCTTAATATTTCCTCTAGCCCTGGGATGCCCAATCCATCATGAAACAACCATCATCGCAAGCAGTATCATCGTCCGATCCCGAGCCGAAAGGCCTCATCCCTAACCTTGATGAGAAGCTCAACTTCACTTCCCGTACGAACGCTAGCTGGTGTTGCATCTGGTTCGGATGGATCTGCCAACATCTTGTTATTAATTATGACCCATACGCCAACAACTTTACCCGGCTAAATGCCGCACCGTGCTCCTTGTCGGCCAGTACTGGAGATGCAACGGTATCATGTGTGGACAGGCATGGCCACGGTGCCAGCAACGAAAATCTTACGCTTATCAGTACAATGCGAAACGCTCCTTTTTGGGACAAGAATTGTATGAGTAATGTAGGTGGTGTCTTCACCAGAAGCCTAGTCCCATCTTTCGTTGGTGGAGGTGGATGGAACGATACTGTAAGCACTTTTGAGACATTCACTTAGTATTACCTATACATTGAAATCTTTTAGCTTGCCAAACCCTCAGACAGCCGCTTCGTTCCCCTCTTCATTAGCCCCCCCCCCTTCCTTCCTCTTCCTCCTTGCTGTTCCCTTCCTGGCCCTCGCGCTCCTGCTATATTTTCACGCCAACCCAACACCTTTGCACCCTTACCGAGACCGCGTAATTGTCGGCTACACGCTCTTCACGGTCGCCTTAGCCGTCCTCTTAGCTCGCTTGGACAAGAGTTGCGAATCTAGCATCATGTTGTTCAAAACTGCCTTGTCGCAAGGCATTTGGACGGGCATGCAGTTTAGTTGCTAGGTCAATGAGTGGATGGCGAGTTGGGACGACGAAGGGAAAGGGCGAAGAGTGTGAGGTACGGGGTAGAACTGATAATGGATCCGGCAAAAGACAATGTGGAGACTGTGGCGGAGAAAACTTGTAGTGCGATGCTTCCCGAACATCAGTGAAGGACGGTCTATAAGTTGGGGGGTGTTTACGTTTAGAAACATTCATTATCTCGTCATGCTTATATCCATCCGCGAAGGCGCCTTCCTTGAAAATCCAGCATGTAGTCCTAGGAGCGATACAATCTTTCACGATCAAGTCAGACAATGAACAAAGCACTATCAGTTCAGGATGCTCACATTATTCATGCTTAATTCAGCTCGAAAACCCCGGGCTCCTGTCGCACCAAGCCGTCATTCACAGGCCTCCCTGCTTCTTGATTGTTCCCTCCATTGTTGCCAGTCTGTTCGCGTTGCCACAACCTATACCTCAGCAACACCAAGCCGCCGATGGCGAGCGTGAAAATTATGGGACCAGAGATCAAGATTATGGTCCTTAGGATCCCGCTGATACGCTCGCTTTCCGAAAGGTGGGAGTCTTTTGTGTTTCCTGACATGATTGGGTTTCGCGAAGGCTTTGTTGGAGGAGGGTTGGATGGTTGGATGGATGGATTCTTGTGTTTGGGGAGTCTTTGTTGAGTCAGGTTGGGGATTCATTGAGTTGCGAGATGCGATATTTGAGGAGGAGTAATGTTTTTGCGCAGAGGCTTGTTTACGTCGGTTCGTGGTTGATATTCATCTGGCACGTGCTGTGGGTTGCAAACGGTGCAGGGTTGAATGATTCTTGCTCGGATGGCTTACCTGCATTTGACAAAGGACTCATCTATCATGCAGGAAGGGGAGAATAGGGCCTTTATGTTGCAGTGCAAGACTGTTATAATTCTGTTTAAGTGTAGGTGGAAAGGTCAAGCCAAAATCTCGACGCGAAGCAATTGACAACAGAACTTCGCTCGACGACAACAGTCTGTTCCATACGAGTAGCGGGCCGAAGAATGGCATGGACGCAAAACCAAGTTGTACCAGAGCTGATCAGAAGGATCGACAAGAACAAGGAATGCAGAGATGGATATAGTGTGAACAGAGCTTTGGGGAGACGGAGATGGAGTAAGAGAAGATGCTTCATCATATTTGACTCGGTGTAAAAAGACATAAGCAAAGGCGACCGAAAAGACCAGGACCACAAAAAGTCGCCCAGAGCAACAATGGTCGCGCAGCTTGAAAATACTGGTGAATTTGTCAATAACAGATGAAAGCTCTTATTTGGGAGAAAGAAGAGCTGAGAATATAGCAGCTGTCCCAAAAAGCTACGCATGTTCTTGATCTCGTGTGTTGTGGATTGGTGATGATGTATATGGAGATGGAGGTGAAGGTATTGGTTGGCATTTGTTTTGTTACAAGCTCAGAAGAACTTCCGGAAGTTTCTTCTCTAACAGCCCCGATTTTCTGCCCTTTGACACGATCCATAGATTTATGTAGCCTTTACCAAGCGGAAGTATTGCATTGATATTAGCGATATGTTGACCTTGACGGGCTTGCTAAAGATTCATGGCCTTCGAAACTGAACGTCTGACGATATAGTCGGATTGAGAAATTGTCTTGGCCACTTGATCCTTCTGGACATGATCGTACGTCTGCTTGAAGTCAAGCAGCCTCTTTCTCAAGTAGCTTGACAATACAGTGTAGACTTGGACATCTATTTTGGCTGTCTGACTCTGGACTTCAGTGTGCACCTGCTCGAAGTCGGGTAATATCTTGAACCGATCTCTGACGAATTAGTAGAGATTTCAAGGATTGTCTGGTTTGACAGATTCTGGACATGAGTGTGCATCTACCTGAGTCAGGCAGCTACCCCTGAAATGAGAAGCTTTGTCCCTGGCTCTGCTTCTTATATTCCCAGCGCTGTTGGTTCTCAGTATACTAGATAGTCTTCTGTATCTCAACGGTCTGTGTTCACTTACACGATGTCCTTAACTAGTGCAAGAACCCTTCAAAACACGTAGAAAATTCTTTCCAAAAACACCTTGCAATGTGCCATCGGTATTGAATATTAAGCTCGCGATTGTAGATCTCTCAAAGGCCAACCTGCCACTTGATTACTCCGTTGACGAAGTTCATAGGCCAGATTCTGACGTTCCCTAATGCTCTGACTGATCATCATGAGGCCAAATGCAAAGAAAACTAAGGTTAGGAGGAAGATGAATGCAAAGGGAACGATAAAGATTGGTGTTATCATGTTTTCTTTGTGGAAGAAGTCTGACGGACTCAGTAGGATGCAGGCTCCATAGAGTGGGCAGGTTTGAATCTGTTCAAAGTTCTGTTGTGCGAGCTCTGAGAGGTGGTCAGGAGAGCATGGAGTCGTGATAAATAATTTGCAATGTTCATGTGTGATTCAGAGCGTGGTGTACCTAAGAGTCATGGACCTGTCAACGACTTTTGTATTCTTGTTTTGCTGATCCACAACTTTGTCAACTTACTTATTCAAGAAGAGGCCATGTCTCTGGCAAAAATATGCAGCTGGGATGGTACAATGATACTCTGGAATTGTCTAGATAGCTTTCGAAGAGAGTGCACATGGGTAAAAGGTCACTTACATGCATATATATAGTGCAGTCAAAAATTGTATTGATGTGCTTCATATTTCCTGATTACAACTCTCCATCTCAGCTTGACTCAAATCAAACCATCTGATAAGCCGTCGGCCTCGAGATAACAAGTCTGATCTGCTCCTTCTTCTTGGCGATGGGCCCTCGTATTTTCGGCCACCCAGAACGCTGATTAGTCTTTCCGGGCTTGATGCAACGCCCCTGACGCTGTAAATGATGGTTATATAGCCACATCAAGCCGAATGTCATGCCGCATAGTACGGCGATGAAGAGGATTGATAGGAGGACGATGTTGAGGAGTATGTAACCCATTTATGAGTTGAGCTTGTTCGTTCGGTTTATTATGCGTAAGTCTGGACCGGAAATGAGGCTGTGTGATTGGTATTTGATTGCTTGCAATTGCTTGTAGAGCTTTGGTAGATGAAAAGCTTTGACGGCACTGGAATTTATACTTCGAGATGGAGATCCTGTTCCAGGACTGTTCACCCAGCTGGGGAAGAACAAAGAGCATTGTCTCAAATGGCAGCCGAAGTTCTTTATTAGTTAAAATATTGCAATTGTGCGATGTATCTCACTTTCTTTGATCGTTCAGGAGAGGAAACTTCTCAAAGCAGGCCGTGAAGAATATCTATTTGCTGATGGCAGTCTATGTATACCTTACTCTAGTGTAGAATGAGTTCCAGTATCATGCCAGGCTTGTTATCTGATCGTGAAGAGGTATTTTGAATCAGCCAGTGATGCAAGCTACGGTCCAGCCAACAGCCTCTTCGACAGCGGCAGCGCGAGAAGTAGTTCACTGCAGGTGATGAGGACTGTGATCGGCAGTTCACAACTATGCGAGATAGAGATTTGCATATGAGTTGTAGATCATGGGATGGGAGCACCCGTGGCATTTACTGTGAACATACTCGTTGTGCTACACAAAAGACTCGTGCAGATGGTGGTCGGCCCTTCGCTCGTCCAAATAATCTTCGTAGCCATCACATGACAGTCCATGGCGGAGATATACCAGATCATTCCGTGCTACATCATATTGAGCGTCCGAGGCACGTGGATCAGTGGTGTCAATATGAAGGATGTCCGGATGGCAGAAATCTTGGGGGGGGGGCGTCGTCCCTTCGCTAGTGCGGCTGCGCGTAATGATCATCGTCGGCGAAAACATGGCGCCAATGGGCGGAGCGGGACAAGGGGACCGACAAAGCTAATTAATACTACGCGCGAGAGGGACGGAAGGAACAAGAGATCTAAGGAGGAGTTCATCAGAGTGAGGTAGTTATATGAGATACTATAATATTAGATGACTTCATTTTGACATAGTAAGAGCTAGGTATCATTCGCAACGCATCCGAGAGGAATTATGAACCCTGCTCTTCTCTAAGGCTTGCATCGAGAGCGGTGAATGAAGCTGGGCAAGGCTCTCTGGGCATCATCCAAGCCACACATTGTAAACGACACGAGCTACGCAGAGGTCTGAGTTGCACCAAAGGTCCAAGATCTCAGCTGCTTAATTAGAGTATGAAATGATTGTTTACAGAATGGAAGGTGCGGTGGATATGCCCTGCGCAGAGTAGCATCACGTGATTGCTCGTTTGCTGAGACCCCCCCTTTAAGGGGTTGGAAACTTTACTGAGACGGAAGGAGTTTCCTGCTCTACCAGTTGTCGGAAGACCATTTTTGGAGGAAGTCTTGGGAATCTCTTGTGACGGTGGTGTCAGTATTCATTGATGTCCTGGGGAAGAAGGCTGACTTAGCGTCCCTTCAATAATATAGGAACACTATACTCCGTACAGTGATTACGCCAGTCCATCTCTCCGTATAGTTAACCACGTCTGCGCAGCAAGTCCCACAATAGATACACACCATCATCTTTCCTCTTCCCATGCGATTGAAACCCATGACCAAATCTATGAACAGTGCAGTTCCACCCATCGAATCGAACCCCTTCCCAGACACAACACTCAAGCCGGGTACCATCATACTTAAACTCATATCCTAGCCATACCCCCCTTCTTCTTAGCCGCCACCCTCCTCCGATGCGTATCCCTCCACTGCATCCTCCCCCAAGTCCCATACGCAACAGTAGCCACGAAGAGAAGAGACCAGATGCCCGTGATTATTCCACCGATTGGGAAGATCATGATATAGATACCAGGTAGGACGAAGGGCGCCCCGGAGGCAACGACGAGAGTTTGGATAGGAGATGAGACGACGGCTTTCTTGATGCCCGTGGCGGTTTGCTTGCTGGTAGGGGAGAAGACGCCGTTGACGAAGTTGGCGTTCTTGGAGGAGAGTGTCGTGTTGAAGGTTGTCCCGTTGGAAGATTTACCGCTGAGACTAACAGTTGGGATGAGTGATTGTTGTTCGGCGGTGCTGGCCTTATATTAGTAGTGCTCTTCGATACGTGCGAATTACACGTACCTGTTCATGTTGGCGAGTTGATCGGCGTTGATGACCCCGTGGACACTGTATGTAGCCACCTCGTTGATAGCTGCCCGGCTCCACAAAGCATCCCTTGGCCATGATATCAATGATGTTCGATCTCTCTTCGCCAGGGTAGTGGTCTCATTCTTTACAACTGCCCCATCATACTGCATCGAGACCGTCGCTGGACTGCCTGCCATATTGGCAAAGTCGCCGGTCGGCGGTCCCAGTGAATATAGTCGCACATCAGCTTGGAAGGCACCAGTGTTGGTATCGAGTTCGGGTATGTTATAACAGGCTGCTAAACCTGACGGATTGTCCGGCGCTCCATTCATCAAACCCAACGCCGCAGTACACGCTGCCTCTGTATCTTGATTCCAAGATGGACTGGTGTAGTTTCGAACCGAGGATGTCGTCGTTTGCCGTCGCTCTATAGGGTCCGCATATTGGGTATCGCCAGCTTCCCTTGCTTCCAAGTCCCCAAGACTCCTCCTCAGTACCACCGTCCCTTCCCTAACCACACCAGCTATGACATGACTGGTAAAAAGCAAGCCAAGCGTCAAGGCAGACGCCCACATAGTGGTTGTTGAAGCGAAGTATAGAACGTATTCGGCCGGCGGTCAGTAACGTAGAGACTGGATGTGTACGTTCAACTATAACATTAACAACACCTGAGCGAAAGTAAGCCCCCAATAAATAAACGATGGCTCAGAAGAGAAGGTATGTAGGTGAGAATGGAAGGGCCTGCCCAAGAAACGAAGGATGGAAGGGAACCCAGGTGTTTTGTTTCTGCGCACTTTTCGAGGTGAAGACAAGGAAAGAAAGAATAGAAAGTCGAGAAGAGGAAGAGAGGTTCATGCAAACATTGTTTGACTGGCCTTGTCTCATGTGATGGGGCCAATTCGTACCACATTCCCGAGAACTTGCTCAAACATGGAGAAATCACGCATGCCCAGACAGTACGAGATTAAAGAGCAGAGGCCATGAGACGTCAATCGAGCCATTATCCCCACGATTTGCGGAGGGGTAGATGCTGCGGTAGGTATGAAAGAGGGCCGAGCCTTCCCGGTGAAACGATGGAGGTTAGGCCAAGTCGAAAGTAAGGAAGCTGCGACAGAGCCCCCTTCGGTCCCAAGAGAAGAACCACGGGACTCGGCATACCATCTGAAAGAAGATTGATCCACCAGATCTCGTTTTCAACGATGGCATGCTTCAACCTCTATTCTCGATCCTATCATCTGGGAAAATACCTCGAAGTGAGGGCCCGAAAGAATACCACTATGAGAATTCCGGTCACAGATGCGCTCATAGCCAGAGAGCATTCTAATGTTCATGTTGCCACCCCGGTATCGCCTCACTTGAGCTGACAATGGCCAGCATATGCATCTCCTTGCCAGTTCACGAAGGCTGACGATACGCTGGAGAATGTGTCACGCGTCGAGAGATTTGCTAGACTCTGCCGGCGCTAACAGCCAGGTCAAGAAAACAACTGGCTACGCATCAATGCTGAGCTACTCGGACCGACCGCACCAGAAGTGATTGAAGATGGGAGGCCGTTGCGACGTCGATGAGACTTGATGAGACGCGGAGAGTTACAAAGAGGAGAGGTCAGGGATATCCGGCCTTTCTATTTTGGGCCAAGCGCCGGCCGAGATTATACTCACGTGCTGCCCCTTATGGTTGGGTCGACATCGCACACCACTCTCTTTCTTCAACGACACTCAAAGTTTGTAATGAATCCTATAAGGAGACACCCGCGACCGAAGGGCCATCGTAATGCAACCATAACCCAAACCATAACCGTGTCCTTGAGCGTAAACAAAATCGCGACTGTACCCAGAACTTTTTGTGAAGTTTTAACAGCCAGTGCAGGATAACGACCGAATTATAACATTGTGTCTTTCACAATAATCAGTCTCTTAAGCTGCGATGCTTCTTATGAGCTCCGAAGTGGCTTGGGATTGACCTGATGGAGCTTATACAGCGTACTTGCACGTTCCTTAACATTTTGTTTGCGTGTGCGGTCGAGGGTCAGATCCTTTTCAAGCATAGAGACTGGGGCTGGGCCAGAGGCGCAGAACTGGCTGGTTGTACGAAGCTTCAACGACTTTATGCGCTAAGTTGTTTGCTTTTGAGATGCATCGATTGAGAGTTGTCAGCTGTAATGAGAGGTCTTTACTCCGTAGCAGGCGTGAGTATGGGGCTTGCAGCTATACATGCTATAGCTCTGGCCAGCCATCGATCTATTATCACTTCCTCCTCTTGCGTCATCGTTGATTGGTGTATCCTGCACTTTCGTTCGTCATTATTTGCTGTTGTAACACATATCCTGCAGTCGTTGGCTTGCTTTTGTCTTGGCTGCCCTGCCTTGCCGTGTTTCTTAGGGAAGGAAGAACTCAGTCATCGGTTCTCTTTGGTTGAGGGCCCGAAAACAGGTTTTTGGTGTTTCATACCATTGGTCTTCAACTCTCGTTGGTCCTTTCATCAGTCACACGCCTACCCCGCTTTCTGAGCTGCACGGCGAGTTCCTGTCAGCTAACAAAACTTCGAATCTCGCTGTCTGCGAAAAGGAGCGTCGTTGCAAATCTAGCTTCTTCTCCTCAGCCACAGCAAGAATGGCAGCCACAGCAATTCCTCAATTGGTCTCACAGTTGCACACGACTATTGACGACATCAATCATTGTCTTGACTCCTTCAATGACACCACAAATGAACATGATGCTTCCATCTCGGCTCTCGAAGAAGAGCTGCAAAATAAGCTGCAATCTTTGCAGCAGAAATATGATGAAAATCTCGCTGAGCTGAAGGCACAACGGGAACAGGAAGCTGAGGAATGGCAGAACAAACTGCATGAGGAGGACGAAGAGATCAGGTTGATAAGAGAGAGAGAGGATAAGGAGAGAGCAGAGAAGAGACAACATGAAGAGCAAGAGAGGGCCCGAAGAAAGGAGGAGGTCGATAGGCAGAAAGATGAGGAGAGATTGAAGGAGGAGGAGGGTGTGAAGGGCAGACTAGAGGAGGAGATGGATAGGAAGGAGGATGAGATAGAGAGAAAAGTCGAGGAAGGCAGAAAGAAGTTGAAGGATTTGGACTCGCAGCGGAAGGTGAGGCTTCAATTTGATGAAAGCTATGGAAAGGAACTAACAATTTTATGTCATAGGCTCTCAACGCACAGATCGATGCTGAGCTTGGTAAGGATGATATCTTTTCGAAGATCAAGTTTAGACCCCGAGTCAAGACGGATCGAAATGGGCCGGGAGCAGGTAATATTGCTTGTGAGCAGGCCAACGATCAGCCGGACAAGTCGTCTCCACAAGCCGACGAATTGAATTCCTTGCCCGATGACTCTGTCGATGTTGATGGAGCAGACCAGCCGGATGCTCAAACCGCTGAGTCTCATGGCCCTGATCAAAGCGATGAAGAGGAGGGTGTACATGCTAGCGAACCAGCATCGGATCAAGAGGGTGAAGAGCACGACCATGTCTCAGATGCTGAGGAACATTCCACGGCCGATCCTTCAGAGCAGCAACCTCACCAAGACCTCGCTGAGGACGATGAGGAAGAGCTCCATGAGCATGAAGATGTTCCTTCAGATCATGATGCTGTCTCGGATGAGGATGTGGCGCCACAAGAGAACGATGAGGCCTTATCTGAGGCAGACGAGAACCATTCTCAGGCTGACTTGAATGAGTCGGATGACGCGGACGCCAATATCGATGGGGACCAAGAAGAGAAGGGGCTGGAGGAGGTTGCACAAGTCGTGGAAGACCAGGAACAGGGGAGCGACGAGGATGGTGAGCCAGCGGCTGAGTCCGAGGGAGAGGACATGGACTCCGCTCTCCCAGAGTCCGAGGATATCATCACTAACGCTCCCACTACGGAAGAGCTGAAGAACAAGACGAAGAGTGCTTCTGGGGCGCTCACCAATGGCGCCAAGAAACCTGCGTCGAAAGGTCTTAGCTACGCTCAGGCTGTTAGCTCAGGTAAGTCTTTCCTCTGGTTGTCGATTGCACCTACTGAAACTGACCAGCAGCATAAAGACCCACAAGATGGCCCAAACATGCATGCCAATCAGAATGAAGGTGAAAATTGACGAGCACTCAGTCTGCTATGGCACACTGACGACTTGATTAGATCGTCCAATGACCCCAGTAACCCAATATCAAGACGCTATCCCGGTAGCGGAATCACCACATACCGTACTTGCGTCCGATAATCTATTCGAGGACTCAGACGAAGAAGAACAGCTCGAAACTGGCGGACATGAAGAGCGCCAGAACACTTTATTTGCACCTCCGCAGCTCCTCGAGTCTACAAAAAGGCAAGATGGCAGCAGTAGGCAGTTTCCAGAAATAGTCGATGCGATCAAAAGTAATATACCTCTTGTCAACCAATCACGAAATCAATACCTTGAAAAAGAGAAACGGGAAGGTGCCCCTCCATTGTTTCCTGTGAACTCGGAACAACGATCCCACACGGAAAATGAAACGGGCAACGACTCGGCCTCTCGAGACAATTTCTCATACCAGGCTGATAATGATACTGGTAATGATTCTCGGGACTACTGTTCGTCTCACTTGCATGATGATGATGGCTACGAATCAGGCGATGAAAAGATTTCAGCTCGACCTCCCAATAGTTATCACGATCCTAACCTTCATATCCGCTCTCATACTGCAACCATGATACCAGAATATGCTTCTGACACTTGTTCCAAATCACTGCCTCCATCACCCTCTACGACCATTGGTAATCCATCTCGCATAGGCGACGCACAGCAACATGTCGACTTCCAAGACACATCAGATCAAATGACGCCAAATGGTTCATCTCAGGCATTCGATAAAAGATACTCTCAACCTCCAGACTTCGACCCCTACAATCCTCAGCAATATTCTTCAAGGAGACCATCTCAATCCGGCCTAAAAGTTTCGAACCTTCATATCTCAAATCAGTCTTCCCCAATACAATCACCTCAACATTCATCCCACAGCCGGCGAAGCAGCCTCAACTCCATTACCGCTCCTAGCCAAAACGTTGTCAATACTCCATCACGACCATCAACCTCTCGCTCCACCAATCGCACCAACTCCATCAGCTCTCCCACCAGCTCCTCCCTCGCAAAACGAAAAGTAAGTTCTCAATCCCTTCGCTCAACCCCCAGCAAGGGATTCGAGTCTTCTTTCTCCTCAAACGCCGTTCCTGATACCTCGTCCAGCAGCAGTCGCAGCGCCAATCCGAGGCAGAGGCCGAGATCGATGACTTCGGGATGGGACGCTCGGTTTCGGAACCAGCACCGGGATCAGAATCCGAAGGAGGGAAGGAGTCCAATGAAAGAAGGGAAGTCGACGGCATCGGCAGAGAAAAGACCAACCATGAACCCCGCATCGTCATCCTTCTTCCGCAAAACAAGGTCGTTATTCGAAGGCAAGAAAGCGTCGGCATCGTCTTCCATCTCAGGTGATAAAGCCATCTCTCCTTCCAGCAATGAGACAGATCAAAGCCCCGCTACGAAGCCCAGACCGAAATCCGATTTCTTCCCCCAAGCTACTACTGGAAATACCCGTCCCGTTGGCATTGATAATGATAATGACAATGACAATGACAGTCCAGCATCGATGCGGAAGAATAGACAAGCTTCGATCTCGAGTCTCAGATCTGTTAGATCGACGAGAAGTTCTCTCTATCTCGTCGAAGGCGTAGATGATATCCCAGCGACGAAATCACCCCAAAGTCCGGATAAGCGCAGTGGTGGTGGTTTTAAGGGGCTGGAAAGTAGTATGTGGAGTCCTGAGCGTCAGTCCGACAAGCTGCCAGTGATGAATACCAATTCGGGTATGGGGAAGGGTTTGGTTAAGAACGAAACCGACAGTCGTGAAAAGGGCGATAGTGATATCGAATGACGGCGACTGAAGAGGAAAGGAAAAGCGGCCCCGGGGGAATTGGATATTATTTGGGAGGAGGATGGATCTGAGACTGCTGGGCTGGATAGTGATAATGAGAAGGTACTGGTAGAGGTGCAGACGAAGACGGAGGTAAATGTGCGAATGGAAAGAGAGTATAAATTAGCATACCTCTGGGTCGAAGGGTGGAGAGCTAGATTGAGGAAGGGAAAGTGGATCGTGGAGGAGGGGAGGCGTTTTGGTTGATTGGGATTGATTGGGATTGAAATGGGATTGTGGTTGTGGTTGTGAATTGTCTAGCGTATTCTTTGGATTTTTTGGTTTACGGGCTTTTGGGCTTTTGGGCTTTGTGCGATTTTGGGTATGCATATTCATATCTATACCATAGCTTTAACATGGGGAATAGGAGTGAATCAGTGAGTGACTGAGTCAGTAATTGTGAATATGTACGTGAGTGAGCTTTTGCTGTGATGATAAGTGGGAGTTGAAAACGGCATGGCGATAGTTTATTATATTTATCGTTTGTGTGAATCTGAGAATTGTAGGTTATGATTCATCCTTTAACAATAGATACTCTAAGCTGAGATATTCTGGCTTTCTTAGTTTTTTAATATTATTTACATTTGAAGTAATACCTCTCTAAAGTAAAGCTTCGGCGTCTAAGCACTTTAAACTAACACCACTTCCCCAGCTCTCCAGTTCCACCAACAACGTCCGTCCTCTACCTCACCTAGGTCATTCCTCACCAATGTCATTTCTCAAATCAAATCCAGGTTCAAGGACACCGTGCTCAATGACACTGCTTTCACACCACGATGAAAGATCTCGAAGGTGTATTTTGGCTTTGGAGTAGGTCAATTCCTAACCACCCCAGTTAACACCCTTTCTCTTTTCACTGGGAGGTGGTGGTTGTAGGTGGGAAGTCTGCGGGAATGGAATGGAATGGTATGGTATGGGATAGAGGTTACGGTAGAAGCTGAGGAGTTTTGAGATGGATATTGTTTTTGGCGGATTGGGAATTGTGCTGAAGGAGGTAAACTTGGTTAGATGAGAGTGATGGGTCTGGTTCAGTGATAGATTTATCGTGTCCCGCATCCACGCGAGGGATTATAGCGAGATGATATGGACATGTTCGTGGGAGCTGGAGTAGGAAATGCGGCATTGGGATCCTTGGCATGAATTTCTGTGTGTACCTTCCAAAATCGACCCTGCGACCTGCGCCTACCTGATCTTCTCATCATGATCGAGCACTCGCATTATCACTGCAAGTAACTGGACAGGAAAACAGATAGCATCATACCTACGACCCTGACCGGATTTCATCTTGAATATTGGATGGAAGCCAGAGTCTTCGCTTGGAATATTGTAATAAATGGCTAGGGGAAGGAGCTTCAGCCGGAAAGCGACTGAAGCGTGATAGAGGTTGAACCACATCGGAGTCTTATCTTTCTGGGCAGCTTGATCGAATTTAGCTGGATACTGATTCGACTTGATTTTCAGCGGCTTGATTTGAGACAAGGATATGTGAGGAACAGCAGAAGCTGAGCGATAACGATCTAGAGATGTGGGAGACCATGTAGAATAAGTACAGGCCGAGAAAAGCCAAGAAGACGAAGACGCGCAGAAGGAAGCGAGAATTCAACTAGGTAGAGGGAAGCAACGTAGGAGACGCAAGAAGAAATCGAGGCTACAAGGGCTTTTATTTTTCAGATTGCGGGTATCAGATGAGATCGAGAGTCCCACAAGTCCAGTGAAAGTGAAAGAAATTCGAAAGGAACGGTAAATGGTATCGACTACCTAGCACTACCAATTGCTATCACCAAGTCAGCCAATATGTTGGCTCTGTCGATCTGGTGTGAGAGGTGTGTCCAGCAATTCATCTTGCGTTAAAGGAGGAATATATGTTCACTATATAATGGCACCATCCCTGAAGCTCATGAAGTTTTGCAGCGAGGATACCAAGGTTTGAATTGTTCTCATGTATGTTGATAGCCATCTGGTACCCATTCATGTGCTCATAACGTACCATCTTCAGCTGTCGGCAACATACATATATTGGGCAGAAGCGAATCCAGTCAGCATTCATTCGACGAGTAACATCCTACCTGCAGCTCATATGTAGCCTCAAGAGATCAAATACTGTGAAAGAAATCTGAAAAGGGACAAGTTGATTCCAAAGCAGTCTTAAATGATTAAAGCTCTTAAGTTCATAATCCAATTCATGATCAGACGAAGCTTTATGTCAAACAAATCAGAAGCGTGCAGTACTTTCTGCAAACGGAGCATCAGGCAGGCCTTCCGACCTGACTGTATGCTCCTCGATTCTGGTGCGGGTAGGATAGCTGCTTATAAAGATGCTCACATCGCAAGGTCTTCAACCTTCGCCACATAGCCTCGGCTTCCGGCGCCGTGCACAGCTTTCACGCAGAACGCCGAGTCAGCACGCTTATTGTGCCACAAAGATGTTTGCTCTACTCGGAAATGCGGAGCCAACAAGGTTTCATATATGTCAAGGGATCGCAGAAGACATCCTTTGAGCTGCTACCTCGAAGTACAGAAGTTTCAAATCAGGCGATAACCCTCGAGCATAGGATCAGCACTTGCATCAAACTCGTCTCGGCATTGCTAATGGTTCTCAAGCTCTTGCCTGCCGTCCCAGAGGACGCGCCGAAGCTGACGTTATTGCTGTTCAATTCTGCTTATCCAGAAGATCCATTCATATGCATGACTTATCCCCAGGGACCTACGCCCGAAGCCATGGAGCACAGATACAATGACATCGCATATTATTTCGATGACCCCATTTATGATCAGTGGAAGGTCATCGATACAGACATTCGTGAGACTTCTCAGAATCATGTAATTCTTGTGTGCCAAGTGCACTTGCTAAGGTGCTCTAGCACCTGACGAGAACGGTAACGAGATAATCTCCTGGGTAAGATGGAGAATCTGGAAGGGAGAGGGAGCTTATGAGTACCCCAAAGACGCTGGAATTGAGGGCAGTGGTGGGCATTTGGAAAAGACAAATGCCTGCGTCGATGCAGACTTCATAGGAGAGTTCTTGGGCAAGCAGACAGAGTTGAAGAACAAGTACTATGGTGGTCAGAAGCATATGGGTAAGTGTAACCCTGTTGTCAGACTTTTGGAACAAGAGGATTGTAGAGCTAGGAGAGACAGCAGCAATACTCTCTCAGAGCTGATTCGCAACACCAGTTATCCACTGGCTCTGTACCCGTGCTGAGCATCAACGTCGAGGCGCTGCTACAATGCTGCTGAATGCAGCTATTGACCGTGCGGATCGGGAAGAAATCGATCTTTGGGCTTTGGCCAGCCCTATGATCTTGTCGTCAGGAGGAGCGAGCAATCTGGGATTCGAGCCCGTGGAGGCGTGGAATTATGATCTCAATACTGCGGGAAAAGAGAGGCCGAAGGATGCCAAGTGGCCTCTGAGGAAGGTCTTGATGAAGAGGACGCCGCATAAGTGGATGTAGTTTGGTTGGTTTGGCCTACGGAAGATGACCGTACCAGCAAAGCAGGGAGGCATGCCATTTTTTGTGTCTTCGTCAGAGACGTACTTCTAGGCAGGGATATGTATTACGTTAGTGAATATGCTCAGGAATGGACTACAATGCTGGAAAGCCATGAAGCCTGCATCACTTGATGGATATATTTCCAAACATCGTGGTCAGATCGTCTCTGTCATACGCCAATTGAACGTTCATTGTTCGTTACCTTCTGGGCGTTGTTATATTTCCACAACAACATCAGAGTCCATCAATTCTTCAAAGTAGGAAGATCAATGAAACGCGTCATGTAAGCATGGAAACGCGCTTTCTAGGCTGTGCACGTGACACCGCGCTTGGGAATGAAAAGTAATTTCACCTCCTCAATCTCAGATCACCCAGCACACACTTACCATAGCGTCACAATCAAAGCAAGATACAGCACTTCTATCAAAGTCGATTTATATCAGGCAATATTATAAGCGCGGTGGGATAGTCTACTTGCAATCGGTCCCCCATGATATCTCCGAGTTTCAAGCAAAGCATTATATGACATCCTCGAGCACAAGGCCAACAGCTCCAGCAGATCAAAACCACAACCATCATCAAGCTCGATACCTTCCGTATCAGTCTATATATCGCTAACACGATCATCGACACCAGCTCATCTAATCCTCAGGCGAGGACATGTAGCAACTTCAAAGTCAATAAAACTCAAACTGTCCCCTCCTCGGCATCTTGCTTCGGATATCGGTCGCCATTCCCTTCATCTATACTTCCTACAAGAGCGGCGTAGCCAGAGCCTCCAATATCTTGTGACTCTGCCAGACTATCATCACCATTCATGTAGTTGTCATTTTCTGCTGTTTCGCTGGTAAGGCTGGCTGGCGTGTTACTGCCACGCTCTTCGAGTAATACATTCATCATTCTAGGCGTGGCAGCTGTGTAGTCATGGACAGCTGGCATTGGTGGAATAGGCTGGGCTACTGTGGCTGACAACGTAAATGCAAGCTCCTCTTCGCTGAGCTTGGACCGCTCCAGTAAGCTATTGCCAGATGCTTCTTGGCGTGTTGGCGTCAAGGTCATTTCCATGCCGGGTGGGAGCTTGACTCCAGCTTGGATGCTCAGCTGTACATGGGAAACGGACTCGTGGTTGAGTAGATCTTCGATCTCCTCGAAATGCTCGCCACATGTCTTGCAGTCCAGCAGATTGCTAGACACCTGTACCACCTTCTCCTGCACTTCAAGCTCATGATCTCTGAGCTCATGCTTTGCTTTGTTTGCAGGACTGTTGAAAATCTTTCCGCAAACCTCGCACTCGTGTTCATCTTGGTGATGCTCCTCAAGCTGATTTTCGTCTTCGAAGACAGCATGGCAGAGAGTACAGCGAGCTTTGTGGGCTTGAGATAGATGCTCCAATAATGCTTGCTGCGAAGTATGTGTGACTTTACATGTGACGCAGGGGAATGAGTGAAACGCTTCATGCTCCTCACGCCGACTTTGGTTCTCAAAGAATGCGAGGCAGAGCTTACACTGAGCTCTTTGGGCCTGCTCAACATGTCTCAACAGCATCTCTAGCGAAGGATGTGTGGTCTGGCACTTTTCGCAAGCGAAACTGTGAACTGCTTCATGATCATGTAGGTGCAACGGATTTCGAAACTCTGCTGGGCAAGAAGTGCAAAGCCACATCTTAGGCGGCGCTTCAGTTGAAACCTTGGAAGACTGGGATGTATGCAACCTCTTATGGTCGAGCAAGTCCAATGTATTTGAGAACGTAGCTGGGCATAGTGAGCAGATAAACCGAGCAGCCGGTCCTGTAGGCATTGGAGCAGAAACGGAAACTGTCTGCTGCGCTTGTCTGAGTGTATCCTTTGCTGATTTGGTGGCAGAGGTCGGTTGTTTTCGTGGTGGATGCTTGGCTTTGACGTGTGCGTCTAGATCAACCACTGTGCGAAGTATCTTGTCGCAGCTGTCGCAAGGGTAGTTATGCTTATGAATGGATCTTCTGGATAAGCAGAATTGAACAGCAATAACGTCAGCTTCGGCGCGTCCTCTGGGACGGCAGGCAAGAGCTTGAGAACCATTAGCAATGCCGAGA
>Ga0115846_100238_pt1 | contig 29046 bp, 27 predicted proteins | sample InSIn5gowninarea_2_FD_83860 | JGI IMG/M metagenome (GOLD analysis project Ga0115846, IMG submission 83860) | reverse complement strand
GAGGACGATGATGAGGATGATGAGGAAGAGATCTGGAAGGCGCTTGTGGAGAGCAGGCCCGAGGTTGATGGGCCGGGGGATGATGAGGCGGGGTTCAGCGACATGGAGAGTTTGGATGCTGAAACCGAAGCTGGAGCTGGATGCTGGTTCCGAATAGCTGAGTTTGCCGAGCAGCGCAGAAGTGATGCTGAATCCCGTGGAGTGCGTTGAGTTGTCTAACTGGCGGGGCGTTTTCTCGTTGGCGGAGGTTGCGGAGCCTTCGTAGGGCTGAGGACGTCCGCATCATCCTCTGGTTCCTGCACCACCACGCCAAGATGTCAGTGAGAGCGCAAACTCTCTGCCCTTCTCTGCTCACGCCCAGCATCAACAGAGATGAGCCATGTATGGTCGGTAGCACTCTGGAAGCCTTGTTCCGGTCTACGCGCCTCGACTCTCTCGCCATGGGGAATCGCTGTCCGAATAGCCACCGGGCGAAACTGCTCAACTGCTACCGTCGGATATAGCAGGTGCAGTGCCACGGCAAGAGTAGATTCGACATGGCCGTCGCCAGTGCGCACGACTTCGACGCCGATCCTCTCACCAGCTCCCCCACAAGCGCCATGGCAGACGTCCGCCTTCAGCACCACCGCAGCGCAGGGCATGTTACTCGAGAAAAATCCCAAACAGGTCGGCAAAACAAGATCGAAAGCCAGCGCGAAGTCATCTCCACGGACTGGTATCGCTAGACAGCGGAGCGTGCCTTCCAAGAAGACCACGCCGATTGAAGACACTGCATCCGAGAAAGGGCCCGTTCACCATGATTGGAGAAAATACAGCGATAAGACCGGCATGCCGCTCCCTTCGGGCGACCTAGTCGCTCTCGACATCGTCAAGATATTTGGCGAAGAAATGGGACCCGGACTTGGAAACCGCATCCTACGGATACTACAGTGGCGACGCGAGAGCGGGTCTCTCGGTGATTTTGGCATCAGCCTTACCGGCGACACAGGCGTCACCCAGGAGCAGTGTCTCAGAGGACTCGAGTGGCTACGCGCAAACTTTCCCGTCGATGAAGAAGCGGCGGCGGAAGCTTGGCGAGAAAGAGAGCTGGAGAGGCTGTATCAGGTCATGGAGAAAGACTCCCAGAGGCTAGGTTTCTACAAGCGGGACGACGCCTCGGATGGGGTCGATCTGGGACGGCCGCAGCAGGGAACAGAGTTTGGGCAACGGTATGCGAGAAGCGCGCTTGCCGCTATAAGGGAGGAGAACGAGCGGAGGTGGGAGGAGAAGCAAAAGGAACTGGAAGAGCTGGAACAGAGGCAGAGAGAGCAGCGACCACCAAGAGAGGGTCAGGAAGAACCGGACGTGGTAGTTCAGGCGCGAGAGCGGTTGTCTCGACGCACGGGATTGGTCCTTTCAGCAGACCGGAGCGCGGATTACAGTATGTGCTAGACGCCTTTGTGACCACATTTCAACAGATGGGGCACCAGCTGACGTGACCATAGTCGAGCAGGGGAGGCAAGCGCGTGAAAAGTACAACAAGTACTGGGAAGAAAAGGCCCAAATCATCAAGGATAACGAAGCCCCTAACATGAGTGCTGTATGTCACGCTTCTCTCCGTACTACAGCAGTGCCCCCCCCTAACACCACGCAGTTCCAACGTCTATGGCCATCCGCCCTCGTCACTGCAGCCACCCTCGGCTTCTGCATTCTCCTCGCGCAGACATATGAGCCTCCCACACAATCCGGCCGCCTGTGGCCCAACACGCCGCCCGCTCTGTCAACGTGCGTCGGAATCTTACTAGCCAACGTCGCCATCTTCATCCTCTGGCGTGTCCCCCCCGCCTGGCCAACTCTGAACCGCTATTTCGCGCTCTGCCCTGGCTACCCCATCGCGCTCAGCAATGTGTTCAACACGTTCAGCCACCAGCAGCTGGGCCACCTGGCGACGAACATGGTGCTGTTCATGGTGATTGGGCCGAAGCGTAAGTCCCGACTACACGCTCCTCACTCTTTCCGGTCCCTCTTCCCCTTAAACGTGCGATGGAGCTAGAAGCCCTCAATCCAGCGCTAAAGCCATGCAGTCCACGAAGAAATCGGCCGCGGCAACTTCCTCGCCCTCTATCTCGCCGCCGGAACCCTCGGTTCCTTCGCCTCCCTAACCTACCACGTGCTGCTCCGGCGCTTCATAACCTCCTCTTTGGGCGCCTCCGGCGCCGTCTACGGCATCCTCGCCGCCTGGTGCCTGATCCGAGCCGCCGACCACCTGCGCATCCCCTTCACGGACCTCCAGGTCCCGCTGAGCAGCAAGCAGCTGCTGGGCGTGATGCTCGCGCTCGAGGTGTTCAACATGTGGACGGGCAAGGTCAAGGGGGTGGACCATTTGGCGCATTTGGGCGGGTATGGGGCGGGGATTGCGGGGGCGAGCTGGTTGATGTGGAGGGCGAGTGAGAGGAGGAGGGTGGTGGAGGAGAAGAGGCGGGAGATGGGGTTTTTGGAACGGACGTTTAATGTTCCGCCGAGTGCGGGCGAGAAGTAAGACAGGGGCTTGTAGCTACGTGTTTACAGGATCATGGCGGGTTTACTGCCAGCAAGCAGAACATACTCAGGTTGAGAGTGGAATAGTGGGTCCTGGTGTAGATTCTAGATCACTGTAAGCCTATAGCAGCTCATTGACAGACTCCCCCTGGCTTCCGTGCTGTCATAGCGCCGTGCAGTGCTGGACAAAATTGGCTTTACAGCTATCTCGTATATTGACACTAGACCCTCGCTAGTACTAGGTTCCAGTTTACTGACAGCCAAGAGCCCTATTCATGCAACCCCCTTATTCCTCGTCATCGTCTCCTATGAGCTTAGCATAATCTTCCACGCTCGCAAACGTAGGCAGGTGCTTCAGCTTCCGCTTCTTGCGCTTCTTTTCCTCTTTCCCTTTCGCTTTCGCGTCCTTTGCCTCGTCAGGCTCCTCGCCGAAGCCTTCGAAGTCATCCGGCAGCTCCTCGTCGCTACCCACAAGCGCCTCGTCCCCGTCCTCTAGCTCCGCAGCGTCGAAGCCATCGTCATCATCATCATCCGCTCCCACCGCAGCATCCTCCGCCTCTTCTGCGTCATCATCGTCGAACCCGACCAGTTGGACACCCTCGTCTCCCTCCTCGTCTCCATCATCCATCTCGTCGTCCAATCCAGCATCGTCATCCTCATCATCCAAACTCTCCATGTCGCTGAACCCCGCCTCATCATCCCCCGGCCCATCAACCTCGGGCCTGCTCTCCACAAGCGCCTTCCAGATCTCTTCCTCATCATCCTCATCATCGTCCTCCCCTTCTCTTCTCTTATCCCTCTTCTTCTCCTTCTTCTCCTTCTTCCCCGGCTTCCCCTTATTAGCCCTCTCAAAGTACCGATGGAAAAACACCTCATCGACCCCCACATCCTCCACCCTCCTCTGCCAGAACTGCTCGCTATTAACCGGCACCGCGCCCGCGCCCGCGCCCACCTCCCCCCTCCCCGCCCCAGCCCCAACCAACCGATCCGCAGTACCCGCCCCCGCGAGCGGCTGCATGATACTCGCGCCCCTCGGCCTCCCCGCCCTGGCCCTGTTGCTGCGATACGCGAAGCGGTCGAGGAAGTGTGCCAGCGAGTGGCTGCGCATGTCCGGCTTCTGGGGCATGGGTTGCTGGCTCCTTAGGCGGGCCGCGAAGAGCGCGACCGAGGGGTGGAAGTGCGCGGCTAGGGGCGCGAGCTCCCAGAGGCATGCGCGGTCGGCGTGGGAGTGTGCTGGGTCGCGCTTGCGGGGGTTGTAATGGTGGGGTGAGGGGGTTGGGGCGGGGGCTGCGGGGTTGGAGGAAGCTGGGTCGGATGGGGCTGTTTCGCCGTCTTCGGGGGCGTCGACGAAGTGCTCTTCGTCGTCGTCGAGGGTTTCGGGCGTGTCGAGCATGGCTTTTAGGCTCGGGAAGGTGAGTTGGAGTTTGCTGATTAGGAAGAGCACGCCGCAGGCGAAGGGGGGTTCGTGCAGTGTTATGATCTGTAGCAGGCGCTTGACGAACGCTTTGACGCGCTTGATGTTGATGTCGCTCTTAAGCGAGCGGTAGAGGAGTTCGAGGTAGAGGAGCTGCTTCGACGAGGTCAGGAGACGTGGATCTAGCAGCGATTCGTACAGGGTGCGGTAGAAGCGGTCGGTGGAGTACTGCTTAGTTGCTGAGATCTGTTGGATCAGCAGCAGGGCCTGGATGCTGGTGTTGAAGTTGGAGGAGTGCGTGACGCGGAAGATGGTGTCCATCTGGCTCTCGAAGGTCGCGTCGTCCGTCTTGGAAAAGGGGAAGGCGCGATTCACACCAGTCAGCACGGCCGCGATCATCCTTTCTCGGAGCTGCTCCTCTGATTGATCGGCTTGCTCTCTGAGCTTCGCTTTGCGGTTCGCTTTCTTGCCGGGCTTGCTGCCGCCGCCTTGGATCTGTCCGTTTGTGTTCACGGTCGCGACTGGAGATTTGGTGTTCTTGAGAAGATTGACGAACAGGGCAAAGTAGACCTCCAGTAACTTGTTCGCTACCTCTTGCTCCTTTCCGCTTAACACCGTCTGGTTGAGGGTGATGATCGCATAGTACTTCGCATGTCCGGTTTGGCCCGAGCGGAACAGCAGCTCTGCCTCTATTGCATTGATGATTACCATCTTCATTGCAGGATGCGTGTTCTGCAGCTGCAGGATGAGATAAGACGCCTGCGACGCAATCTTCTTCTCCTTGTCGCCCAACTTGTTGATCAGCAGCCTCAGCAGGTTCTCCTCTTGCTCTGGTTTCTCTTTCAACAGCTCCCAGACGAACTTCACCGATTGCCTGCGGGAGTATTCGATCTCGTCGTTGCACCAGCTCTCGAGAACCTGCAGCAGCTCGAAGTACGTCCGCTTCAGCCAGTTCTCGTACGCCCATGCGACCAGGTGGACCTTCTGTATACTGCCTGGGAGTTTTTCGCCCGTCGACCAGCTGACATGCTTCCCCTGCAGTGCGCTGATCAGGCCAGGTTGTCTGACGAACGCTCGCAGTTTTCTCTCAGGCGGCAGTACCACACCCTGGCCCAGTAGGTCCTTCAGGGCTCCGAGCGATATGAGTGCCTGATTCCTGCTCTTCTTCCTAGCTAGATTAAGCAGATTTTCGAAAGACTTCATGGTGTGCAGCGGCGATTCTTGAACCAGCAGCGTAAGTGCGGAGACCTTGTCCTCAAGTGTTCCAGAGGTCATGATGTCGGACATGAACTTGTAGGAGGATGAGGATGAGAGATGAGAGGCTGTGTAGTTCTTGTTCTCGGACTCGAGGAGGGTATCGGCGTATTGGTGGAGCTCGTCCAGGACAGGGCGCGATGGTGTCGAGGCATTTTCGACGGTGGGCAGCTCTGGGAGCTCTGCGGCATGCCAGTCCGGGCGCGGCTCGAATATCTTCGCAACGTGTCAGCTGTAGGCATGTTCCTGGGATTTGTGGTATGCTCGGTCCTCATACCAGGTCCGTCTTCATCTTTCCATCCTCGACAGGCTTTTTCGGACGAGCATCGCGGTTTGCGCCAGCCGCTTTGTCGCCTTTCGCCGCAGACTTCCCGGCGCCATTCTGGACCTCGGATGCTTTGCGCTTCTGCCCCATTCTAGTAGCCCAGAAAAACAGTCGTGAGGCTTGCAAGAAGCCTTTAATGGTGGTTTATTGATAGCTCGCAAGCAGACGCTGAAGATTTCCGCTCGCCGCACTTTCTCCGAGGACCCTGTCTTGGCGTTGGCGGGGGAGCAGCGCGAGTCATACGAGTATCAACAACTCCCACCATGAAGCACTCCAGAGTCAATTGACAACTTACAAGCACAGATTGAGTGTCGGAAAGAATACGGCAGCTTCTCCACGATGAGCTCCGCCGCCGACGCAGCAGAGAAGGCCCCTAAGCTGACCATAACGCCCCTCCTCAAGCGGCTCTGGCCCCAGCCCGCCAGCGAGGACGTCTCAGCCTCCGAGATCGCTCTCGCCATATCCCACATCTTCACCAACAGCCTGACCGATGTCCAGACCGGCGCCCTGCTCACCGCCCTGCACTTCACAGGCCGGGATCGCCAGGCCGACGTGATTGCCAAATGCGCCGAAGCGATGCGCGATGCCGCCGCGCCGGTGGATGAGCAGAGCTTGCGTGCGGTGATCAAGCGGCGAGGCAAGAAAGAGGGAACCTATCGCGGAGGTCTGGTACGGTACTACCCACCTCCCCCTCTCCCCTCGTTCACCCCGATCCCCACGCTGACCAACCCTCCGGCGCACCAGTGCGACATCGTAGGCACGGGCGGCGACTCCCACAGCACCTTCAACATCAGCACCACCAGCTCCATCCTCGCCTCCTCTTTGCTCCTAGTCGCCAAACACGGCAACCGCGCCTCGACCTCCAAATCCGGCTCCGCAGACCTGCTCTCCAGCACGCTGCCCACCGCGCCCGTCCTCAGCAACGCCGCCCCGACTACCCTCTCCGCAATCTACGCCGCCACAAACTACGCCTTCCTCTTCGCGCCCGTCTTCCACAAGGGCATGAAGTACGTGGCCCACATCCGGCGCCAGCTGGGCTGGCGCACGATTTTCAACCTGCTGGGCCCGCTGGCGAACCCGGTCGAGGCGCTGGTCGAGGCGCGCGTCGTGGGCGTTGCGAGGAGGGACATGGGACCGGCGTTTGCGGACGCGTTGAGGATGTCGGGCGCGCGGAAGGCGATGGTGGTTTGCGGCGAGGAGGATCTGGATGAGCTGAGCTGTGCGGGGAGGACGTTCTGCTGGCGGCTGGTCGAGAGGGCGAATCCGGCGTTCCGGGGCCGGCAAGCGGGAGAGGGAGACGAGGTCGACGGGGACGAGCAGGGCGACGAGACGTCAGACGACGATGCCCCGCCGCGGACGGTCGTCGAGGTCGAGGCGTTTACCCTATCCCCCGAGGATTTTGGCCTCCCGCCTCACCCGCTCTCGGAGGTAAGTCCAGGGAAAGAACCGCACGAGAACGCGGCGATTCTCATGCGGCTACTGCGCGGGGAGATGGCCAGCGACGATCCGATCATGCATTTTGTGCTGATCAACACTGCGGCGCTGTTTGTCGTGTCTGGAGTCTGTGAGGCGGACGAGAGTAGCATGGGGCCAGGCGATGATGGGAAGGTGATCAAGGAGAGAGGGCCCGGTGGTGGGCGCTGGAAGGAGGGTGTCAGGAGGGCGAGGTGGGCTGTGGAGAGTGGAGCGGCGCTGAGGCAGTGGGATGCTTTTGTGGAAGCGACGCATGCGGTGGAGAAGCAGTGATGGGTTTGTCACTCGGATCACGAGTCGTGAGTCTGGTACTAGGGTTGTGGGGATTGCTCTGCTGACAGCGAGGACACGACCCAGTATCGTAACAAGCCGCCCCAAAAACGTGGCTGTCCTCAGCCTTGTTTCAGTGCATGAGACGGTACGCAGGAGGCAGTAAATAGATCCTTAGAACAGGTTGAATGGTGGGCGCGAGGGAGCATCGCGTCATATGTAGATCTTCAGTAACACTTCAAAAGTTTGGAATGAGCCAGCATCGGGGCTGCAAGTAGATATATCAGATGTGCGCGAATGTACAAGAAAGCTTCGATAGGCTTTTGGCTGACAGTCGGTTGTCGCGCTGCTGTTGAAGTCGCGCAGCACCAGACACCTGGAGCGCTCCGACAACATGTCGAAGGCTGAACATCAATCTGAGGACGGCATTTCGCTTCAGCCGTCTCACCAGCACTGCTGCAGAACCCACATCAAAACCACAACATATAGTCACTCATGTTTGCGGATGACGGCGTTCGATATTAGGCCGCAATGCATTATCCGTTGGTTACTGAAACAGAGAACCAATACTGGGATCTTCCATTGCTACAAACTCGAGCTGAGGGTATCTCCACACACAGAATCCAAAGGCCGTACAACCATCATCCGAAACAACACAACACGTCAGCCTCCGGGGCCGCATGCTAGAGCACACCAAACCAAAACCCCCAAGTGCCATCCGAAACTTCCTCAAATGCTTTGCCCAAACCCTCCGAGACTCCTAAAACCCCCCAAACTTGCCCCCCAAGCTCTTCAACCAACTCTGTCTCTTCGGCGCCGGCGACGGCCTCGCATCCCATCTAACCCCACCATCCCCATAATTCTGCAACGTGTTCCTGCGCCTGTCCTTCCTGTCCCCCGAACTACCTTCACTCCTCAGACCCTCGCCGCCAGACTTCCGCTCATGCCGCCTCTCCTCGTGGCGTCTTCTACGCCTGGGATCGGCATCGCCGTTGCGCTCGCCCCTCCCCGCCGCGCGCACCCCGCGCAGCGCCTCCTCGTCCGCCGTCGTTTCGCCGGCGTTGAGATCAGGTGGCGGCTCGATGACCGTCTCGGCGAGGGGAGGCGGGTCCGGCTGTTCTTCGTTGACCGAGGCTACCCAGGAGGTGGTCTTGTCGCCGCCGTTGGGCAGATAGGGCCGACCGGACGCTGTCCGCGGCTGGTCGTAGGGCGCATGCGCCCCGTTTCGCGCGTCGAAGTAGTCGTCGATGGGGTTGGCAGTCGACCTCCGTCGAGACGTCTTGTCGTCGGACATTGTTCGGTCGGCTGCGCGGCGCTGACGGCGCTCTTCGTGGCGCTGGCGACGCGCAGCATCGTCCATGTCGGTGCGGCGACGGTCCGTCTTGGGACGATCGGCGGTTTGGGGACGGGACGACGGTTCGGCCCGATCCTGGTCGCGATGGTCGCGGCCCTTGGAGCGGCTGGCTTCGGCGTCCTTTGCGTATCGCTCCTCTGCTGCACGGCGTTGGTCTCGCGCAGCATGGCGAGCGCGCTTCTCTTCCCGGCGGCGGGTTTCGAGCTCCTGCTCTTCGCGGATACGGCGATCGCGTGTTTCGCGCTCCTTGAGTTTCCGGGCCTCATGCTGTTGCCGTTCGCGATCTCTTTCGCGACGGCGAGCTGCCTTCTCTTCGGCTGCGGTCAGCTCGGCTGCACGTGTGGCTTTGCTGGCGGCTTCGCGATCTCTGTCTCCGCGGCGTGCGTTCCGTGCCTCGTTCTCTGTACTTGCGCTTGCCCCTGTGTTTGGGACAGCATCGGTCATGATGCCCTCCTCATTCGAAAGCCCACGAGAACGGTGCACACGTCTGTCGTCACGGCGAAGACGCTTTGACTCGTCTTCCTCGTTCTGATGTGAGGAGCGCTTGCGATGGCTTCGTTCGGCGTTACCACCAGAAGTGGAGGGACGAGTGTATCGATCTTCGTGTCGGTGACTCTTGCTGCGGCCAAGCCCGAACATTCCCATGATGCCTTCTCTTTTGGCGCTGGAAGTTGTTCTTTCTCGTTGCTTGGGTGGCGAGCGACGGCGAGAAGTTTCGATGAAGGCCATGTCTTCAGGACCTGTCACCACATCTGGACCGTCGGAGCGTACGTTGGCATCCAGGTCAACGAGGACTGCATCTTCCCCACCTGACATGATGTCAGGCGGGGCCGGTGCAGAATCCTCGTGACCATCGACCATCACGAGGTCATCATCGATCGCATATGGATCAGGTACGCCTGACGAAGGTACATTAGCAGTGCTCGGTAGCTCGGTGTGCGCAAGGATGCTCTTACTTCTCCGCTTGCCCTTGTCCTTAGTTGAAGCCCTTCTACTTATCGAGCCCCGCGTGGCGCCCACACCCATAATCTTGGCAGCTTTAGAGGACATCCTGGGCGGGTCGTCCGCGCCTGGGCTAATCATGCCAGGATCGACAGACGCGCGCCGCGACTGCGTCTTGGGTGTAGGTGCTTGACGTGTAGACCTCGACCTTGCCGGAGTGGGTGCACCAAAGAGCGAGAAACCGGTGCTGGCGCGGGTGGGCTTGGGCTTGGAGTGTTCCCCAATCTGATCTGACCCAGAGGACTTGGACGATTTCTCGACCTCTTTGGGCGTGCGACTTGACTTGGACCTAGTTAAACCATGAGCCGACCGTTCCTTTGCAGGCGCGGCCGCTACTGCGTCATCCTTTGGTTTCCGGTGGCTGTCGCCTTTCGAAGATGGTGCGGCTGCCCACATACCCCACGATGATGCGCCGTTGCGCACAACACGCGCACGCTCTTTCTTCGCAGGCTCGGGCGGTGGTGTTGGTAGTTTTGAAGGCGCCTCTGGCATTACAATAATATCCTCTGCCTCCATATCGAAGTCGGCCGGGGGACTTGGCTGTTGAGCGGGCGGTGGCGCGGGCGGCATCTCTTTGGCGGCCTCGACGACCTTCTTACTCTTCTTGTCCTTCTTGGCTTTCTTGTCGGCCTTGGGCCCCTCTACAACAGCCACAATCTCAGGCAGAGGGGCAGGAGACGCAGGGTCCTCAAAAGCCAAGACGTTCAAGTCTTCTGAAGGAAACCCACCAGGCAGTGGAGTCAGCACGCTGGGGAAATTAACAACAATCGGCTCAGGCTCAGGTACTACAATCACAGGATCTAGCGAAGGAGTCGGCGCTTTGACTTCCTTCTTCAGTTCTTTCTTCTTGGAAGAGGAGGCCTTGGAGTCCTTGGTGTCCTTTTTACTGCTCTTCTTGGTTGCTGCAGATAAAGATTTCGGCGCTAGGTCGACTACCTCAACCACGGGAGGCTCAACCACCGCCTCGGATTCTGGTATAAATACCGGCTCAACGATTGGCTCAGGTGGTGGCGTCGGCGGCGCAGGGGGTGTCAGTTCAACCTTCCCCTCTTTTCCACCCTGCAGAGCTGCAATTCTGTCCGCGATAGAACTTTTGGTGCCTTTCTTGCCTTTTGTAGTCGAGGTCTTGGTTGCCTTGGGTGGCGGCGGTGGTTCGTCAGCAACAACTTCTGGCACGTTCGTAACAGCCTCGCCAAGCGAGACGTCCTGATTGGTCAGCTCATTCACTGCGTTCTTGGCGTCCATGGATGGTGTTGACTTTTTCGTAGACTTCAGCGGTGCGCCCCAAAACGACCATGCGCTGCTCTTTTCCTCTTCCTTCGGCTTGGTATCGGCCAAGAGCTCATTGAGCTGGTCTTCATTGGCGTCGCCCATTAAATCGAGCAGCTCGTCGTCTCCCATGGCAGCTGGCGGAGGCGGCGGCGGTGGATCTGGTTCGTACACAGGCTCGATTTTGCTGCCTTTCTTAGCCTTCTTGCCTTTCTTCTTGGGAGCTTCGTCGACGATTTCCATAATCTCGTTAGGGTCGTCAAGGAACTTCGCATGGTCCTCGGCCTCTTTACGCGCCTTCTCCTCAGCCTCGAATCGCTCCTGCTCAGCAGCTTCCTCGGCCTCTCTGGCGACCCGTTCCGCTTCTTCCTTCTCAATCCGCTGTCTCTCTTCCCCTTCTTTCTTCTCTTTGGCTTCCTTCTTTTCCTTCTCCTTCTTCTCCTTCTCCTTGTCTTTGACCGATTTGGACCCACCAAGACCCCAGCTTCCCCACATGCTCTTTGCGGGTTTCTCTTCCTCTTTCTTCTTCGACTTCTTCTCCTCGACCACCACTGGCTCTGGTGGCGGCGGCGGCAGTTCGTCAGGCACTGCATCGTCGACGATCTGGACAATGTCGTCTGGATTGCCCGCAAAGACCTCGACGACGGGCTCTTCGTAGCTTGGTACCTCCGAAGCAGTTGTTTGCTTGCTGAGAGCACTCTTCTTGCCTTTCTTAGCTTTCTTGCCTGTCGAGAGCCCCCACATGTCGTCGTCCTTGACGGGTTCCGGCTCAGGCGCCGGCAGGGCTGCAAGAGGTCGAGGCGGTGGAGGCGGAAGTGGCTCGTCAGGCGCGGCATCTGGAACAGCTTCTGGAGGTGTAGGTGCTGGCGGAGCTTCAGGTGGGTTCATTGCTGAGCCTTTCTTACCCTTCTTGCCCTTCTTTGTAGAAGTGAAACCCCAAGGGTCTTCGTCAACCTGGGATTTAGTTTCCTGGATCGATTCCGGCTGCATAACAGGGTCCGCTGGGTTCTCGCCAATTACTTCGACCGGATCATCTTTCTTGGATGGTTTCTTCTTCTTGTCTTTCTTGCCAAACCCCCAGCCAAAGTCGTCCTCGCCGTCAGCTTTCGGCTCGTCAACAGCATCTGGAACCATGGTGATTTCCTCTGCAACAAGTCCCGGTTCGGGAGGCGGCGGAGGAGGAGCGGGCTCTTCCTTGACTTTCTTGCCCTTCTTGTCTTTCTTCCCCGCGCTGCCCCATGAGAAGCCCCAACCGGACTCCTCCTTCGTCTCCTTGGCCGGCTCGGGAACAGCAGGAGGAGGCGGCGGGGCTTCCGGTAGGACCTCCTCAATCGCGCCCTTCTTGCCTTTCTTCTTTGCTGTTTGACCAGTAGAGCCCCAGTCCATCCAGTCGTTGTCCGCTGCAACATTTTTGTTATCTTTTGGGGCCTCTTCCTCAAGAGCAACGAGAGAAACTTCGACAATTGGCGGATCATCCATAACGGGATCCGCAAAACCGCCTTTCGGTGGCTTCTTGCTTTTTTTGGAAGTCGCCGCACCCCAGGGGTCGCCGCCCCATCCATCGTCTGCGGGTGCTGGATCGGTTTCAGAGACGACAACAATGGGCCCAGGTTCGTTCTCAGGTACAAAAGGTTCGTCCGCTTTTGCTGTAAGTCCAGCTTTACCAGCTTTACTAGCTTTCTTGGCCTTCTTGTCCTTAGCAGGCGCTCCCCAGCCACCACCCCAGCTGTCCTCAACGGGCGGCTCCGGTTCTGGCTCAGGGACTACTACGATGGATTCAGGCTCAGGTACAACGACCACGGGCTCTTCTTTACCCTTCTTGCCTTTCTTGCCCTTCTTCGTCGTACTTGCAAGACCCCAAATATCGTCGTTCTCGGCTGCTGGTGGTGGTTCTGACTCGGCGGGAGGCGGCGGAGGTGGTGGCGGCGGAACATCAATTGGCTCTTCGACCACTTCCACGACGCCTTTCTTCTTCTTGCTCTTGGAAGGAGCTGCGCCCCAGCCACCACCCCACATGTTGTCCTCCTTGGCCGGCTCAGCCTCCACCTCAGGGATTACAACAACTGCGGGCTCAGGATCCGGCTCTTTTGCAGCTGTGCCTTTCTTGCCCTTCTTCTTGTCCTTTGCAGACGTACTCCAAGCCCATGGATCCTCCTCCACCTTCACTACCTCAGCTTCTGGGGGTGGCTCTACAACGGTTGGTGCCTCGGGTTCCGGGTCGTCGAAAGAAAAGAAACTGTTGTTCTTCTTGTTCTTCTTTTCTTTCTTACCGCCGCCGCCGAATGACCAGGCGTTATCGTCTTTGGCAGGTTCGGGCTCAGGTTCAGCGGGAGGTGGAGGCGGGGGCGGGGGTGGAGGTGCTGGCTCATCAACAACAGCTACTGCCGCGCCTTTTTTTCCCTTCTTCCCCTTCTTCGTAGTTACGGGAAGGCCCCATGCATCATCTTCTTGCTTGTCCTCGGCCGGCTTCTCTTCAGCTGGAGGGTCCAATGCGACAATGTCCTGCGCACCAGAATCAAAGTTGAAGTCGAAGTCGTTCGTTGCTGCTTTCTTCTTGTTCTTCTTGCTACCGCCAAGGTCCCACGGATTGCTGCTGGCCGGGGCGTCGTTGGAGGTATTTGCGGCGTCCTTGTTTGCATCGTTGAAACTCCAGTTGTTATTGGATCCCCATCCTCCTAAGAAGTTCGAGACGCCACCAAACATGCCCGAGGACTTGTTCTCCGCACCGCCAAAGCTGAGATCGAGTTTCGGAGCGCCATCGTCTCTGGAGCCGCCGTCATCAAGGTTGATGTCATACATATCCGCAACCGTGTCTTCAGCCGGTAAATCTGCGGGTGCGGGAGGTGGAGGTGGTGGAGGTGGCGGCATGGGGTCCGCTCCCTGATATAGGGGTTTAGCTCGCAATGATCCGCGCCCCTAAGCGAGATTGCTATATAACAACGTACCTTGCCCTTTTTGCCCTTCTTCTTCTTGCCAGCTGTCGCAAAGCCGCCCCATTCGTCGTCGGGATTAGCATCACCACCAGCATCCCCAGTATCAATACTGAAAGCGCTGTCGGCCATTGGTGCAGCTGCAGCGGCCTCCTCCTCTTCCTGTCTCTTCTTCTCTTCCTCCTCGGCTTCTTCGGCCGCCTTACCCTTCTTGCCCTTTTTCTTCTTCTTGCTGCCGCCGAAACCCCAGTCGTCGCCATCGTCGCCGCCTCCTCCACCTCCACCATCCCCACCATCGCCCCCGCTGTTCCCTCCACCCGCAGCCCCAGCATCACCACCATTGTCTCCGTCTCCGCCTCCAGCATTCTGCTTGCCCGCATTGTCTTCCTTCTCCTCGTCCTTCCAAGCGTCTGCTTTCTTAGCAGCAGCTTTCTTTTTCGCGCGCTCTCGCAAATTGTCAGTGTTGGAGAAATCGACTTTGGGTGATATTAGGTAATCGCCGAACGCAGATTCCGGCTCTCGTGTGAATGGATACAGGTAGTGGTATAATGGTGGCGAAACCTCGAAGTAAGGAGATTGCGCTGTAGCGAGGTTGTCGGTGGTGGTGTAGTCGGGAGGAGGGTCCAGGACCGTGTCATCGTAATCTGGTGGAGCAGAACCATTTGCAGTTGGAATAGTACTCCATAGATGCTTCGCTGGTTGCGAGATAGGCTGAACAAAACCGCTCAGATATTGAATCTGTTCCTCCGTATTAGACTAGATGAAAAGTCATAGCGTCCAAAGCGTTGCTATTGGCGCAGCTGGCGAAATGAGAGCCTCGGAAATTGCAGATCAAAGAGAGTCGCGTCGTACCGGTATCGATGAATCGCTCAGCGGTTCTCGGCTATCGCCCACAATGTCCAAATTGCTGTGGATGCGAGAGTACAGTGCTGCCATGACGGCTGCGAACCTCTGTATATCCTCCTCCTGGAACGTCCCGTCACCCGATCCAGTCTTCAATGGCCGGGTCCTTCGTCTCTGCGACGCGCTGGCGGGGAGATCTGCGGAGCGTGATGCGACAGAAGCCGACATTGCGTGAGTTTGATCTGACAACACACTGTGACGACGGAGCTGGGCGCATTGGAGACTAGACGGCTGCGCGAAAGACAATTGCTGTAAACGCTGCGAGCTGGGCGGACTCTATGACAGATAATACAGAAGACCCCCCAAACCGAGGAATTCGAAAACGGTGACGATAATGCGAGAGGAATGAAGCAGCAAGCAAGCAAGCATGCAAGCAAGCAGAGAGAGAAGCGAGAGGAGGGATCACAAGGCGACCCCTTCTTGGGGTGATGGTGCCGGCTGGAGTAACGCCCGCCTTGCTCCTCGCGGCAACACGCCCCTGTCTGAGGCGCGACGGGAACGGTGATTGGCACAGGCTCGGGATCCGATAGGCGTGCCCAGGTGCTCAGCGTCCTCGTCACACCCTCCTTCAGCTTTCGACTCCTCCAGAGCTGCGAGGGCTCGCAAATGTAGTGATGGGCTGTGTTTTGTAGAGGGGCAATGGTGTCGTTGTCGTCGGCAGAGAGGCTCTAGGGTCCCAAGGGAGGATTTTTCTCCCTCCCGCCGCGCAATGCAGCACCAATGCATGAATTCGTGCCTGCTGCAGGGCCTCGATGCCGCCGATGCCACTTGGTCGATGGCCTCGCTCACCGCATTTATGCGCCTCTGCAAATCTCCAGTCAAGAGATCCAGTCGCGGTGGAGCGGCGCTGCTGGCGTGCGTTTGCCTCGACGAATCGAGGTGTGCGCTGCGGTTAGTGGGACCCGTTTCGCTGCCAGCCAGGAAACGGCTCGGCCTTGAAACCAATGGCGGCACGCGTCAAGTATCAACTTGCCTCAAATGGTGATGGTGATACTAAGTGCAGAGACAACAAACGCATCTTCTGATATCATGCTAACCAGACAACGCCGGGCTGCAGCAACTGTTGGGCGTCCCGTCGTGGCTGTAAATAAGCCCATGGCGAAGCGGGCCGTTCCAGCGGGCATGCGGTCTCGGCAGGTTGGGAATAGCAGGGGACGAGACCTGAGTTTGGTCTTGCTGCTGGGGTGGATGAGGGGAAGAGTTTTGGGGAGCGCAGTCGAACTCTATAACACTTCTGTGATCACGATGATGTGCCTTCAGTACGTAACAATAATTTCATCCGTACAGCCGATGACCTTAGCGTCCAGGTATAGTGCTATATGAACAGGAAAAGTCAAGGGGATCGTATATACAACCCAACAGAGAAATGTTTGACCCAGAGATGGAACCTCGAACCGTGAGGTGTGATTCACCTCTTGATTGTTGCAGGCAGGGCTGTAAGATGATCAGCCGTGATAAGAAATGAGACACATGAATCGTGAAGTATGTTCGCTCAGGCGTCTCACAAGCGCTGAATCACCACAGGCGGGATTATAAACAGTAAGTACAGTCGCGAACTCGGACTTTAGCACATGCTGAGCGGAGGTCAGCTCTCGATCTCTCCATCCAGCACTCTCCCAGCTCTATCTAGTCGTCGCCTTAGCAATCGCCTCTCATATTGATCACTTGCAGTGCCTTGTAGTTGCAAGCAAACTTGCTCAAAGCTAGCAGCAAGGCTGCAGATTAGCTGCCTCTCTTCGGGACTGAGATAACCGGGATGGCCTAGTATCGAATCTAGCAGAGTTGATACCGTCGCTGAGGGTGGAAGTTGAATGCTGTGAGTGTCTTTGCCCACATTGGATTCGCGAGGAGTGGACATCCCGTCGCTGCTCGTACAATCTTCCTGAATTATGATTGCAGAATCCGCTCGCTCGAGATCGGTGATAGAATCGAGCACAATTGCGTGGGTCTGTCCGTGCAGTGAGTAGAAAGACGTACGCTGTGGTCTAGCAGGCTTCGCAGCGGTCTCGTTATCTGGATCGAGGCCTTCAGCAGCGGTGGCGAATGTAGCCAGACTGGAGACAGAGTCGGCACTCTGGTTGCGATGATGCGTAGTTGGTAGGGAACTTTTCGACCCACTACCGGCTTTATGAGCCGACCGACGTCCAGGAGAAACCGGCTTCGTGGTCTCCACAGAGTCTGTCGAGCTAGTGCTTGACCTTCGACCGCCTCGATCGAAACTCCCCATGGCGCTATGTAAGAAGAAGTTCTCGTAGTCGAATGCGTCCGCCCGGTCTTCGTGCCGCTCAGTGAACGGTTGTGAAATTCCACCGTCATCGGCTTCCTCGTAGACGCTCTCCGCATCCACATTGCTGTCAGCGTCTTGATCCTTGTAACCGTTCACGGCTGGCAGGTAATCCTCGTCAGGTCTTGAGAGGTACTGTCCACTACTGGTGAGGCCATCGATTGCATGTCCGTTGCGACCATCAGTGTACTCGACATTCTGGACCTGATGCTGGTCCGATTCCTCCTGAGTACTGAGTGGAAGGTTATTCTCTGCCGGCTCGGTGATGTCTTTCACCGGACAACCAACTATTAGTTCCGATCCAATCTTGTGAGTTGCAATTCGACTGTTGCTCTCTTCATCCCCGTAAGGCCATGCCTGTGCATTGTTGAAAGGACTTGGGTCTCGAAGGTTCTGTAGGCTGCGACGCCGCAGACCATCTTCTCGCGCACGCTGTTTCAGACTTGATATGCGTCCTTTCAGCTCTTGCATCTGAGCGCGCAGATCGCCTGTAGTCGATGCTGAGCGGTGCAGCCCATTATAGGGCGGCCTTTCCTCTTCCATGAGGGGGCCGAGGCCTGTCGGAGAGCTCACAGAGCCTGCCGAATCTTTGCGCATCGGACGTTCGCGTAGAGAACCCCAACTGTTCTGTCGGCTGACGCGCATCGCTTCTTGACTGCGACTTCCTCGAACGAAATAGGGGCGAGAGAAACTCGAGCTTTCGATCGGAGATTTGGCGCGACCAAAGGAGCCAAGTGCGCTGGCAGGTCGCGCTTCCCCCCAGTTCGAGCGCGATGCTGCTGCGGTATCGATCGGAGATAAGACGTGTGATTCGCTGTGATTACGAGCATGTCCCAAACCTCCTACAGCATAGGAGCGCAACGCTTGATCCTGACCCTGCTGGGCTGTAAAGAAGCTCGTGTCCCCATAATACTGGCTGTCGGGATCTTGCACCGCCGAGGTTTGAGGTGAAAGCTCAGCGGCCGATCTGATGTCTCTCATACTTGATGAAGGAGTTAACATAAGCGAAGAGCGAGCACCTCTTAGGTTTCCCTCCATGAGCTTGGTAGAGTCAGCTGGAACTTCACAGTAACGGAGTCAGGGTGACTGCATACATTGAGCCTCTTCTTCGCGTTCGCTAGAATTATCTCCGCTCTTTGACTCAGCGCTGCCGAAGAGAAATCCTCATTTTCTTCTCCTTCTTCTTCATCCTCATCCCCATCTCCCGCTGTCCTCCATGGCCAACGTTTGTCATCTACCCGCCCGCCGTTCTCGACCTGCCAGTGTTCGTCCTGTCCCTCGCAATGATCCAGCGCAATGCCTGTAGGATCTGCGCCGTAATGACCGTCGAAGCTGCGCCAGTTAAGGCCGCCCAAGTCCTCGCTATACACAGAGCTTGAGGCAGCGCTCCATCTTTTCTCTCCGGATTGGCTACAGCTGTTCATACTTGCATCCAGAGGCGCATCTGCTAACGTGGGAGAAGAAGCGAGGTCGCATTGGTAGGAATTGCGCTTGCTAGGGGTGTCCACCTCTTCTATATACGGCAGTGTATTGACCGGTGTGCGCCGGCTGGAAGAAGTTCGAAGATGGACTGGGTTGTTCGGAGGAGGCCCAGTACCAGTCTGTAACGGCGCGGGTTGCGATTGAAGCTTGCGCAATAGCTCCGAAGGAGAGGGAGGCGTCTCGCTTTGCGGAAATGGCAATGCTGTAGTATTGAAGTAGTGATCAGGTAGAATCATGTCCGGGTTCGTGAGCGTAGGCGACGGCAAGCCCTGAGGGACCGCACGGCTTGGTGAAGCTACGAGCATGTTTGCAGCAGGAAAATCGTCCGGGATCATGCATAAGCTGGGTGGTGTTTCCGGGGTACCCAGCGAATAGCGGACGGTTAATATAAATATCAAAGGTACGAATAGACTCCCCGCGAAGATGTCATAACAATTGCACATGGAGCCTAGACAATGGACAAGAATTGAGAAGAAAATAGCTGTACACAATAGAATATGCGACCTGCGAGTTCCAATTTCGGAGGAGAGACCGCCAGGCGCTCTGACCAAACTTTCTGTGATGGGCAACGGGGCAATCTTCCAGCCTTCTAGAACCCTGCAATCACGGCGAGCGAGCGCCATTAGAGGAGCGCCATCAGCGCTGATGAGACGCACCGGTTCTCCAAGGTTGCAACGGCTCGATCTCAAATCCCGATTCCGCCTAGGGTCTCGACACGGTTGTCACATCGAGCTGCTCCTAAGTGAAAACGAAACGCAGAGGGTAAGGAGGTGTTCAATCCTTTCCGTGATGGCTTAGTCAGCTTTATCTAGTTATCGGTACCCGCAGATATCATTCGTGCCCCTACTGCACTGCACTTGGGCTACTCATCCCTTGTTTACTCACGCGCTGCTTGTTGTCTGTGGCAGTGGTCAAGAGTTCAACGTCCGGAGACGGGTGGCTTAATGATACAGGCTGAATATGTACGGTCGACTTCTGTGATCCGCTCTATGATCTGTCTTCTCAGAGTCCGACTACTTGCGCTCCATCTCCTTGACCACTCTCTCCACAACCTCATCTAAATCCTCATCCTCTAGGCCGAGCTTTTCATTCGCTGACTCTCTACCATAATATTGATCTCCGAGCCCCTTTTTGAAATGAGATCCGTACAAGATATTCAACATACCCATTCTGTCTCCTTTGGCGAGCAGTTCCGGTCCCGCCTTGATGTACTCGTCCACCGGCATTTTGGTGATTTCCCAGTCCTCCGGTTTCGTGTTGGTAGCGCGCTGCACGGCGGAAAGCATGTCAGTTTGGCTGACGGAGAACGACCTGGTGTAAGCGAACTGGTTCTTGTAGTCGGAAAGAGAGGGCGAGGAAGACGAGTGCACAGGCAGACTGAGCAACCGTGCAACGGCTCGGCCGACTTGGGGAAGACTGGTGGTTACAATGGGGTTTGTGCCGTCATCGTAAAGAGTGGCCTTGCGGGATGGTATGTCGATGCTGAACCACCCTCCCTTCAACCCCTATGCAGGATGTAAGCTGAGCGACATTCGGTGTGAAGAAGGGATGGAGTCATACATAGTCAATCCAAAGGTTGCATGCTATGCCAATCCAGCTGCTCGTACCTAGCTCTTCTATCAGATCTCGATACTTTGTCTTCGACGCGAGGATTGGGACCGCATTGAGCAGCTCTTCGTTGGCTCCGTCGCCTCCATATTCATTGGGCAGAATCCATGGAACCCCGACTTTAGCGGCGGCCCGGATGAAACCGGTTTGAATGTCCGGGGAGGCCATTACAGACAAAGTTATGATGAGGACATCCTGGCCTTCCAATGCAGATTCGAGAAAGTTTGAGGACGTGTAGTCACCCCTTTTCACCGTAACACCAGGCGGAAGGGTAACAGTCGACTCCTGCCGAGAGATAGCGGTGATATTGAACGTGCCACGTTCGAGAAGACTTCTAAATATCTCACCACCGACTAAACCGCTTGCCTAAGCATGCTTTAGCTGATGTAACGAAGTTGTTCAAGCCTCGTGTAACACTCACTCCGACAATTGCAATGTTCTTAACGTCATCCTTGGAAGACTTCCTCGAAGAGTGCAATCCTCTAAACCGTTGAATATCCAATGCTTTGACCAAGACATGACTTCTGGCTTACCCAGCTAAAGACATGTAGAATGCAAGCACCGGATCGAGACTTGTATGGTCATATGAAGCACGGTATGACCCTCCACGGCCTCAGTGATCAGTCTCTTGTCAATGCTATATCGAACACGGGCAAGGGAACAACTCGACGATGCGGAACAGTTGAGATTTAAAAGGGAAACGGAATGCTGGAGTCCCCAACGAGAGGACTAGACATGTTGTTTATCTGCAACTCAGAAGGATTCCCCGCCTACCCAGTGAGCCACCCGACGGCCAAACTCCCTGCCCGTCTGCAAGTGTCTTGCCGCCCCCAATACCTCGCCTGTAGGCAGTCGGCTTAACGTCTACCCGGGAAACACCTGCTATTTAACTATGCTCCAGTTCAAGGGAGTCAGAGCAACCTCCGGAGCCCTAACGGAGCCGATAGAGTCCTACGAACGATAGACTCTTGCGAACCTACACATGTTCTCAAGTGGTTTACATCTGCCAACCACAAGATCGCGCTGTTTCTCGATCTTGCGCGCTAGCAAGGATGTATCGCCCAGTCGGAGCTGGAAGATCCAGTCCTCCGAAGGACTCTCAGGCGGTCAGGTGGAAGTTTCCCGGTCACGTGTGAGACTTCTAGAACCAATGTAATGAACCCTCTCATCACAACTGGCCAAAACACTTGTTAGCGCGTCTTCTTGACTATCAGATGCCTCCGTTGGTATAAACCATGAAGTACTAGTATGATAAGGTACTCGTAAGTAGGTAATTAGTCACAGACATGGGTAGAATCTCTAATTTAGGAAGCGGCTATCGCCGGAACTGCCTACTCTATCGCTTACCTCAACTCTCTAGTCATCGGCTGTGTTCACGAGTCCCCGTTGCGCTGCTAAAGCGTGCTCAGCGTTCTCGGCCGGGCTCAGGCCGAAAGCTCGTCCTCAGCTCGGGTTAAATCGGCGACCGCTCAGGTTCAAAGACGGAATGATTTTGTTGAGATCAAGTTTGGAGCAGATGCTAGAGGTCCTACGTTTAGTAGTCGTAAAGCTTCAGATACATCTGTAGGAGAGTTCTCTAATGTTTACCAAAACAGGAAAAATGTCCTCACTGGAGAGGCTGAGAAATGCCTGCAGGTGCCTTGGGTCGCGCCCTTCCCGCTGATCAACCGAGTTATTCAGCACTTTGACGACCGCCAAGAGGGTCCAGTTGCCGTCAACCACTAAACCAGCCGGACCCGCCAATCTAGACACCCACTATTATGTCACTTCGAACGGCGGCGAAGAAATTCTCCTCCATTCTTCCGTTTAGGGCGCGGTTGCATTCATGGCGGTCATCACGATGTCTTCCTCATTTTTCAGCGTGTCTTCCTTAGTAATTGCTGTACGAGTTGATATATCAGTGGCAATATTTTGATTTCCTCCTCACACTGTAGCATCATTCCAGTATTAAGTCCATTGAACAGCGGTACTAGATACAAGCTCCGCTTGACGCTCGTCACCAATAGCCGTACGTCATGGCAAACAATCCCATGCCCGAGGTCGACGAATTCGAAACTCCAGAAGCCCGCATTGAACGACTGGGTCGACAACGTCCCGAGAAGTTCAAGTCATTATGGGCCGAAGCAGGCTTTGTCTTCTCCGTGGTGATGTCCCAGGTGCTGACTGTAAGATGGCCCACACGCTGAATCGGTATTGCAGTAGCTAACAATGCCTAGGAGTATTTCGTCTCTGGCTTCAATGTTGTCCTGCCAACCATTGTGGAAGACCTGGGTATCGCACAGTCCTCAAGCACCTGGCCAGCTGCCGCATTTTCCCTTGTCGTGTCGTCTTTCCTCTTGATTTTCGGACGTTTGTCCGGTGAGTAACAAACTTCCAGCCGCTGCCTCAACCAGAAACAAACTGACACCGACCAGACATGTATGGCGGCTACCCTGTCTATCTTGGAGGCGTTGGGTGGCTTGTAATCTGGTCAATCGTGGCCGGCTTCTCTCAAAACGAAATGATGATGAATTTTTGCCGTGCCCTCCAAGGACTCGCCCCCGCAGCATACCTACCATCAAGCCTCATGCTGCTTGGCAGCATCTACAGGCCTGGACCACGCAAAAACGTCGTCTTCAGCATCTACGGTGCTTGTGCTCCGCTAGGATTTTTCATTGGTATCTTCTTTGCCGGCGTTGCCGCTGAATATGCTACGTGGGGCGCCTACTTCTGGATCGGAGCCGGCTTAACCGCAATCACTGCTGTCGTCGCCTACTTCACTGTTCCCTCCGATATACAGGAGCGCAAGGGTCTCGGCATCAAGATGGATTGGCCAGGTGCCATCCTCTCCTCGTGCGGGCTGATCCTCGTCGTGTATGCCATTACCGATAGCTCCCACGCGCCAAACGGCTGGGCAACGCCCTACATTTATTCACTCCTTATCGTAGGCGTGCTCGTGCTGGGCGCTGCAGTCTACGTTGAAGGCTGGGTTGCGGAGATGCCGCTGCTTCCATTCGATCTTTTTGACGTCAAGTACATGAAGCCATTGAGTCTAGCGCTCTTCTTTACCTACGGTAGCCTCGGTATCTTTATGCTGTATACAACATTTTAGTAAGTCTCCTAGTGGTGGCCAAGTGCACAAATGCTGACACTCTCTAGTATGACCGAAGTCATGGGCGCAAGCCCTATGCAGCTTGTCGCGTGGTTCACGCCAATGGCTCTCGGTGGCTGTATCATCGCCACTTGCGGCGGATTCGTCCTCCATCTCGTGCCCGGCAGCGTCATGGTCATTCTGGCCGGTGTAGCGTGGATAATAGCCCCGTTGCTCTTTGCACTTGCGCCTGAGGGCGCCAATTACTGGGCTTGGATCTTTCCCTCGATGATATGTGCAACCATCGGCATTGATATTACCTTCAACGTTACAAACATTTTTGTCAGTCTACACTAATGTCCCCTTGTTCTCATCTGAAGAGGTGCTAATGTTGGCCCAGATAACAACAAGTCTTCCGTTCAGACAGCAGGGCCTCGCCGGCGCGCTCATCAATTCCGTCCTTCATCTCAGCATTGCGTTCTTCCTGGGCTTCTCGGAAGTGATAGCGACTAACACCAGAGAAAGAGGTCCTATGCTCAGCTACAAGGCCGTTTTCTGGTTCGAAGTAGCATGCGCGGCTGTAGCTTTGGTGTTGCTCGTTGGCTTCGTCAAGATCAATAAAGCATCAAGCGCAGCGACTGCTGACGAGATCCAAGCGATGGCAGATGCTGAGCGTATTTCTACTGAGAAGCAGACTCCGGTGGCGCCTGTCTCAACTTGAGTTGTTGCTGTTTCACGATCTTATGAGGCTAGTTATGGCATATAGAGGCGCGATGGGAAATTTTCATGATACCCATGCATACGAGGCGTTTTGCTTTTGTTAGACACTAGATACGTTCTGATGATTACGGTCAATGGTAGAATCATGATATCAAGCTGAGTTCGTATGTGATCCGACTTTCGTGCGAATAGTTGCTGCCTTGTGCTGTCCTATAGTTCAGTACAGAAAACGGTGTCCTCAAATGTCAATAGGCAGCAATCAATATCCTGGCGATATATTGCGTAGCAGGCAGGTTCTGCCCCAGAAAACCTTTACTCTGCCTTTTGGTATGCAGCCACATTTCTTCGATCATTCAAGTCGTTGTTCGCCGCCTTGTCAGGCACGTGACTAAGCCACGCTTTGCCAGATTTCCTCAACAGCAACAGCAACCGGCTCCAAATCAATTACCCTCGAACCCAGTGCAATACCAACACACACCGCGCCGAATCCCCTGAGGCCTACAATACATCTGAGTGAGTCCATTCAAGTCGCCTCTGCAACGTCCTGGAGCAGTCCTTTAGTGGCGGGATCCTCGGGGTGGCCTCCGTTCGCATGGTCAGCTTCGCATTGAACCACCTTCCTCGCCACGAGGAGTCCTGTCGTCTGCGCTGTCACCTTCTCGTCAAAGACTTGATCCCAGTGTCAACTGCCTTCTATCGATCTCCTTGCTGACCGCCATCCGCAACAGTTCCAGGCCGCACTTACACCGCTTTTCCTCAATCCCGACTGACCTTCCTCTTTACCGCACAACACAAACACAGTCGCGAAGATGGGTCTCACATTCTCGAAGTTGTTCGACAAGCTATGGGGAAAGAAGGAGATGAGAATCTTGATGGTCGGCTTGGACGCTGCCGGAAAGACCACCATCCTTTATAAGCTGAAGCTTGGCGAAATCGTGACGACGATTCCAACTATTGGTGCGTAATACGCCTCGGACGTCTCATGGACATCTCCAAGGACCTAATGCGCTTACACTCGGCAAAACAGGTTTCAACGTTGAGACAGTCGAGTACAAGAACATCCAGTTTACCGTATGGGATGTTGGTGGGCAGGACAAGATCCGGCCCCTTTGGAGGCATTACTTCCAGAACACCCAGGGTATCATCTTCGTCGTGGACAGCAACGATCGCGACCGTGTGGTCGAGGCTCGTGAGGAGCTGCAGCGGATGTTGAACGAGGACGAACTGAGGGACGCGCTCCTCTTGGTCTTCGCTAACAAGCAGGACTTGCCGGTGAGTAGCCTTTTCCAAGCAAATAAACCGCGAGCTGCGCTAACAAATATCTCTAGAACGCCATGAACGCGGCCGAAATCACCGATAAGCTTGGCCTGCACAGCCTCAGGCAGCGCGCTTGGGTATGATGCCGTTACTTTACCGTCCCCTAGTACCTTGCTAACTGTCAGTTCAGTACATTCAATCTACCTGCGCCACCTCCGGTGATGGTCTCTACGAGGGTCTAGAATGGCTGAGCAATTCACTCCGCAAGGCTGGCCACAACTAAACCATTTCCCGACGTCCGTACACACTGGGTTGGATACTAACACCCGAATCCACAACGCCAATCTCGAGTCCCCTCACTCACGAACCTTCATCCTCTCCTTCCCTCTCACATCACGGCGGAGCAGTCATATCGGAGTTTGCTAAGCAAGTTTGGTTGGGTGGTTCGATGGAAGCACACGTCCGTCTTGCTGGCATGCAGGCTATAACGTCACCAAGTTCTGCAAAGATCTTCCTCATGCTTTGGTACTTTACGTGCAACGATGGGGTGTTCTTATCTGTTTTTCTTTTTCGTCCCTTACGGCGCGTGCTCTCTTTGAAGGGTTATCCTCTCCGCTGCCACCGGGTGCCGGACGGGGCTGTACAAAAGAGACATAGCCATAGAATGGGTGGTTGAGGTAGCAATTAGTGTTGTTCGCGCCTTCAGTTGACTTGATCTTCCAAATGATGCCGTCTCCTGCCCTTGACGTCTCTTTCAGTCTGAATACCTTACGAGAGCCACTGGAGCGAGCCGACACAGGGCACCCTATCTGCACGCGAGCTGGATGAGCATTGGCACTCCAATCACGTGACAGAGGCGCACAGACCGGCCGCGGCTTCTTTTCAGCTCTGCTTTAGCCCCTGTCTATCACCCGTAAACATCTTCACCGTGGGTAGACCACGTCTTGTGTCTGCTGCACACGGGAGCAACACATCCGTGCCTCTGCATCGGCGCCGAGGGGACAGCGATTGAGAAAACAATGGCGCCTATTTCCCAGACACATCGCCTTGCCGAACAGCACTGTGTTTGTGTAGCGTATGTCTCTTCTGAGGTATCTGGTGAGAAGCACCATTGCCATTCACCTTCCCAGCGCTAACAAGGTCGTTTGAAACAACTTGCCGTGTCATAGCCGACCTATGGTCAGCTGAGTCCAAGAGCTATCTGCCTTAGTGGAAAGCCTTAGCATTGGTGGCGTCCCAGCTATGCTGTATCCATCTGTCAGCCTGCAAGGCTGTGACACTTGAGGTTTAAACCCCCCTCAAGACCCATGAGTTTATCGCCGACCTTCTGATCTGTCTTTCAGATCGACTTCGATGCTATTCTCTCATTCTCACGTTTCTTTGAATCGTGTTGAAGTGTGCAAATTTCTTAAGCAACCGACGATCTATCCCATGATCACCATCTTGCTCTTTGCGGCGATGGTCTTAGGATCCCAAACTCCAAGCAGGCCGTTCCGGAATGCCCGTGTCGCAAAGTCTACTGGCAGCGAGACACAATCGCACGAAGCTGTCATCACCACAGCCCCTACACTCCGCCACGAGCTTCAACGAAGAAGTCCTTCAACTTGCGCCTATGTCCGCGGTAATTCCGGTACGTGTTCGAGCAGACGCTTCGGGTTTCCCTAACAGCTCAACATAGCTAATGTCTTTCAAATCCATAGCGCTGCCGTTGACCTGTTCTGACGGCTACAATTGTATCAATACCATTGGTGTGCAAGCAGCATGGGCTTGTTGCAATGAAATCGAATGTCTCGGCAACTGGGGGCTCTGCAATGAATATGGAGCATCAGGATGCGGTGGTATCGGTCTTGATTCTGCCGCTTGCTCATCGATCTACGGTTCAATACTACAGTGGTTCGTACTCCAGCCATCACAGCCGTGCATGATGCTCTTGGCACGCAGAAGAGGGCTTTAGAAACCCGCACTGACAAGCCGTTTACAGTTCGCGGGCGAATCCACATTGTTTCCGCTATGCTCGGAGTTCCCAGCTCGGAGATGAGATGACATACTATTCTTGGGCGTGCGGGACGGCTACGACAGACGTGCTAGCTCTGGCATCGGCCACAAACGGAAACAATGACCCAGATCCTGTCCCGACGTCTGAGAACGTCCTTAACATCCCAGGCTTAACATCGAACTTCGTCCTGCCGACATACCCTTCAACCTCTGGGCAAACTGGCTCTGGCGGCAACGTCAACAGTGTATCCAATACACCCTCTACTAGTGGCTCGCAGAAAAGCCTTTTGAGCACTACAGCCATTGCTTTCATCTGTCTCGCTGGCGTCCTTCTTATCATATCTCTTGCTGTTGGGGGCTATTGCCTCCGCAAACGGCATACAAACAGGAAGAATCAACTTGTCGACCCACCGCCTATACGCATGCCATACCAGCCAACCGTCACACACGGGTCCATCTATTCCTGGACCCAAGGGGTCGCGAATAGCGCTCCTTCAAGCACATTCTCCGGCCCTACCGCCAACAATTATGCACTCTCTGAGATGTCATACGGATTCAGGCGCTGAGGAGTTAACTAACTATGTCGCGTACATAATGCGACAACACAACTTCAAGAGTAAAATCGGTCTTATGCAACACCAGTCACGACGAAACCACCGCTTCTGTCCAAAGCATTCGCGTTTCCTCCAGCGACCTCATCTCCTTATCCGCGAAGTTATTCAGCCAGCTCGCCTGTTCAAACAACTTCGCCACTCCACACTCTCGCTCTTCTCCACCTCTGCACAGCCCGATGTCATTCACGAAATTCCATTCTCGCCCGCACGGCCGATCGCATTGGCACGGTACCCATTTCGCGAAGCGCTTTAACGCCTCGCGCCTATCGAAATCGACACCGACATTTTTATCCGCGAGTTGCGGCTTGGGTACGTCGAGGCATGATTCTATGTGCAGCATGTAGAGCACAGCCATACACAGCCCCTTCGGGTGTAGAGAAGACCGGACGTTGGATTTGTCGCGGAGGAGGCGGGTCCAGGTCTCTACAATACTGTTGAGGGAAGGGGAAGAGGAGGGCTTGAATTGTTGGAGGAAGGAGCGGACTGTGGGTGTGGTTAGTCGTCCTGCGGCTTCAAGCTTGCCTTGGTAAAGGGTGGGCTGGTGGTGATGAGGAGACTTACAATAGACTTTGCCGTCGGTGCTCTTGCAGTCATTGTAGATGTTTTCATAGACGTGGTAAGATTCGAGCGTCAGGCGGTGCCAGTACGACTTCGCGTCTGGACGTATATATTGCGGCCGCCGGTCTAGATTGTAGAAGAGCTTGGGTTTATTGCGACGATGCGTTTTGGAGATTTCGTTTGGCTCTACACGCCTTATCAGCAAGATGGTCGTAAGTCAGATATAGTGGCTATGAAGACACTCTGATACATGGCGTTGTTCACTCCGGGCAAGGGAAACAGGAGAAGGAATCAATCTCAAATAAACTGCTCCGCCTCCAAAAGATCCAAAGTCGACGCACTCTGTTCATCCCCCGCCGCCGCCGTCCATCTCCCCATCATCCTTTCCGTATCTGGGTCCTGGCTAAATGCCTCGCACCGCTGCGCAATGATCGACCTCTTGTCCGGCTCGTCGATCCCCACCTCACTGATATCTGGAGGATTGAACCGGAAGTACCCGTCCCGATTCGCGAGCTCCGCGTGCATCTTGTGGAACGTGTTCGCAGTGGTCTGCGTCTCGTCCGCAATATCGATAATACTTTTTGCGACATCCTTTACCGTCTCCCCGAAGGCGGACAGGGGTGGCCGGCCCGTGCCGATGGAGACCAGGACGCGGATCCGCGGCTCCAGAGGGGCGCCGGGGCAGAATTGCGACGTGGCTTCCATCCAGAGCTCATTGACGGGATTGTTGCAACCCAGGCCGGCGTC